>POVV01000872.1_pt1 | contig 14646 bp, 9 predicted proteins | sample 1560271 | NCBI WGS metagenome assembly POVV01 (sample SAMN08337232, study PRJNA429181) | Bioreactor metagenome, whole genome shotgun sequencing project. | biome: cows' rumen and soil; feature: anaerobic; isolation source: anaerobic chemostat enrichment culture, galacturonate as sole carbon source...... | reverse complement strand
AGTATTATTGTAATAAACTCTCCGGTAGATATAACACCTACATCCGTAGATGAATACTTCAGTCCTATAACGAAAAACACAATCAAGGCTCCACCTAAAAACAATATGATGCCTGGCAATCCTTCTCTATACAACATCAATATAAAAACCGAATATACAAGAGCCGAACCTGTCTCGTTTTGCAGAACTATCAATAGCATCGGCAATATAATCAACCCTGCTATAATCATCAAATTTTTAGGTGCAAGCAGCTTAAAATTATAACTACTTATGAATTTGGCTAATACTAAAGCAACCGAGAATTTAGCAAACTCGGCAGGTTGAATCTGTATAGAATCTGTTATCTTTAGCCAAGAACCCGACCCCCTTATGTCCGTAGACAAGAAAATAGTAGCGATGAGGAGTAATATAAATATAGCATAGATATAATAGGCTAATATATCATATAAATTACTATCCAGTTTTAGTATTACAAAACCAAGCACCAATGATGTCCCTATCCAAACCAATTGCATTCCGGCTCTCCCTGACAAGTCGAACATACTGGTAGCATGCTCGTAATTATAACTAGCCCCGTATATGCTAAACCAGCCAAATAATACCATTATAAGATACAATGCTATTGTAAACCAGTCTATGCTTTTCTTTATATATTCTTCTTCTCTTTGATACATTCTCCCTACTCCTCAATTGGTGTAAACGGTTCAACTCCTGCATTGGGAGTAACCTCCTGAACCTGTGCAGGCAAAGGTAATTCCGAATTTCTCAACGCTCTGTTCCAATTCATAAATGTTTGGGGTAAAACGACTGAGTTAGCCATATTTTCTTCTATATATTTATCACTTTCCGGAACTTCTCCTTTTAAATATTTCTGCAACATCAAACGACCAATAGGCACACCAAATCTGGCACCGAATCCGGCATTTTCTACAATTACAAAAATAGCAACTTTTGGATTATTCTTCGGTGCAAATCCCATGAATATAGAGTGATCTTTTCCATGAGGATTTTCGGCTGTACCAGTTTTTCCACAAACCTCTATATCCGGAATATTTGCTCCACGACAAGTTCCTCCGGTGACAGCTCTTGCCATCCCCTCTACAATAGACTCATAATGTGCTTTATTGATTTTTGTATCACGTTTATGAGTATAAATAGAGTCTAAAGCTGTATTTTGTATTTCGCGCACCACATGCGGTACATAAAAATGGCCTCTGTTTGCTATGGTTGCAGCCAAATTTGCAACCTGTAAAGGTGTAGCGGTAACCTCACCTTGTCCTATTGCAATAGATATAATTGTTGACGCATTCCAACTACCTCTATATGCTTTGTCATAAGTTTTACTATTAGGGATGAATCCTCTTTTTTCAGAAGGAAGGTCTACACCTAATGTATAACCAAATCCTTGATCAACCATATGATTCTTCCACACTTCGAAAGCGGTTTGCACATCCTTGTACTTTTTCCGATTTCCTAGCATATTAGCAAGGCCATAGCAGAAGTATGAGTTACACGATGTAGCAATTGCCGGTATCAATGATAGGGGAGATCCATGCGGGTGACATTTAGGTCGTCCGCCTAACGGAGGATATCCACCAGCGCACGAATACATTGTATTCTCTGTTATTATATCTTCCTGAAGAAATACTAATCCTTGTGTTGTTTTAAATGTCGATCCGGGAGGATACATCCCTTGTATAGCTCTGTTCAAAAGCGGTTTTAAAGAGTTGTTTTCTAGTTCTTTGTAACTTTTCCCAAAATTACGACCTAACAATATTGCCGGATCATAAGTAGGAGAAGTAACCATACAAAGAATTTCTCCGGTCGATGGTTCTATCATAACAATGCTACCAACCTTATTTTGCATAAGGTATTCTCCATAGGCCTGTAAGTCAATATCGATGGACAATGTTAGATTTTTGCCGGATACAGGTGCTATATCATTCTTTCCATTCTCATATCTTCCCTGAATACGTCCATGAGCATCCCTTAATAAAACTTCAACCCCTTTTTCTCCACGTAAATATTTTTCATAGGATAATTCTAGACCCGACTTTCCTCCATAATCCCCTCTTGTATAATAATTATCATTTTCTATCTGAGTTCTACTTACTTCTGCCACATAGCCAAGTAGAAGCCCAGCATTATGATAATTATATTGACGTAATGTTCTCTTCTGAATAAAAAATCCCGGGAATTTATATAATTTTTCTTGCAACAGCCCACTTTCCTGAATAGTCAACTGTGTCATAAACGTCTGCATGGTATATGTAGAGTAGCCTGGGTTCAATCGCCGGTCTCTTATATCACTAATCCGCTTATCAAAATATTCCTTTGTTATCCCCAATGTTTTACAGAAATCCAATGTATCTAGATTATGCACCTCTTTGGGAATATAAACAATATCATAGGTAGGTTGATTGTAAACGAGAATACGGTCGTGACGATCAGATATTATTCCTCTAGCCGGATATAACACTCTATTGAAAAAGGCATTACCATCAGCAGAATCCTTATATTCGCTTGTCAGTATTTGCAAGTTAAACAACTGGACGATATATATCAGAACGACAACACAAACGATGCCTCCAAGAACATACTTCCTTTTTGAAAGATCTAAGTTGTTTTTCGCCATGAGTTTTTCTTTTTTAAGTAGAATCCTTCAAATGCAAAAAGAAGTAACGATGTCAATAATACAGAAATAACTATTCGCAGTAAAAGTATCTGAGGATTGAAATATGAAAACGACTCTACGGAAATTAGAAACACATGGTGCACCAAAACAAGTAGCAACATATATTTTACATATGCAGATCCTAAGGATGATATACTCGGTATCTGACCATTGTAATCATCTACGGTAAAAAATAATTTTTGCACAGGACGACAGACAAATCCGATCATCGTAGTAGCCGCAGCATTTAATCCGGGGGTATTACAAAAAAAATCGATGGTGAACCCGATAAGAAAACCCAAAAAGGTAGAAAGACTTCTATTACAGCCTAAAGGAAGTTTAAGTATAAAATATATGTACACGAAAGGGATCCCGTACCCAAAAAGAGAAATTCTATTTAATATCAAAACTTGTACCAAAACAAGTATGATAAATAATAAAATATATTTTAGTGTATTACTTCTGAGCATTCTTGATTTTTTCCTCTAATTCTTTTCTCTCTTCGTCTTTGATATTGATTAATTGGACATTTTTCAATGCACCAAAATCTGTGGATAATTTCACTTTTATAGTATAAAAATTATCATTCGTCTCGCTTTTAAAATCCTCTACAGTTCCCACAAAAATACCTTCCGGAAAAATATCAGAAAATCCACTGGTGACAATGGTATCCCCTTTTTCAATTTTTTCGTATTTGGGATATTCCGTCAGACTAACATATCTTGGATCACCTGCTTCCCAAATAAGCGTACCGGCTGTATTTGAACTTAGTATTTTGCAGCTAAAGCGACTATTGGGATTCAACACGGACTGAATAACAGCATAATTATCAGTAACATCTCTTACGACACCGACTATCCCTTGTGGAGATATAGCTCCCATATCGTTTCGTACTCCGCTATTTTTACCTTTATTTACAATTATAAAATTATAAACCTGAGAAATACTATTAGCCTCTACTCTGGCCGTAATATACCCTTGTGAGTTTATATTACTCAAAGAGTCGTTCAGAAAAGCTGTTGTTCTAAGAGAATCCTTTTCGATGCTGTACAGATAATCCTGAAGCCTTTTTACCTGAGATTGCAATTCCCCATTTTTCTTCAACAACTCCTCATTTTCTGTTCTCAGCCCAAAATAGGAAAGAACACCACCTGATATAGCATGAACTCTTCCAGTAATTTCATTAGAAGAGTTGAAGTATACACTCTTTTGAAAAGAGTTAGAACTGAAGATAAAATAAAAACAGATTATTTCAAGAAATATGAAAACAAACCATGAACTGTTTTTTAATAAAAAATTTATCAGGTTACGCATTATCTCATCTGCGATTTATATCAATCATACTAATATAAATTCCATTATAAGTTTAATAAACTGAAGGGAATTATCTCATCAGGAAGTTAAACTTCTCAATATTTTTCAAAGCAATACCTGTACCTTTAGCTACTGCATGAAGTGGATCTTCTGCCACATGGAAAGGTATACCTATTCTATCGAAGAATCGTTTGCTTAAGCCCCTCAAGAGAGCACCTCCACCAGTCAAATATATACCATTGCGAACGATATCTGCATATAGTTCCGGTGGTGTTTGTTCCAAAGCGCTTAATATAGCCGAGTCCATTTTCGACAAAGATTTATCCAAGCAATGAGCCATTTCCTGATAAGAAATAGGAATATCCATTGGTAATGATGTCATTCTATTAGGGCCATGCACAATAAAGTCTTCGGGTACATCTTCTTCCGGAAGTTCGGTTAGAGCTGCACCTACTGCTATCTTTATATTCTCAGCAGTACGTTCTCCTACTTTTATATTATGTTGACGACCCATATATTCCTGAATATCTTCGGTTAAATCATCTCCTGCTATTTTTATAGACTTATTAGAAACAATACCGCCTAACGAAATAACAGCAATCTCAGTAGTACCACCGCCTATATCAACGATCATATTTCCTTCGGGAGCCTGCACATCAAGTCCAATACCCAAAGCAGCTGCCATTGGTTCGTATATCATGTATACATCGCGCCCCCCCGCATGTTCTGCCGAGTCGCGTATTGCACGAGTTTCCACTTCGGTACTACCTGATGGTATACAAATAACAATTCGTAACGATGGGGAGAATAAACGACTTTTGTTGTTAAACATCTTTATCAATCCGCGAATCATTTGTTCGGCTGAAGTAAAGTCTGCTATCACTCCATCTTTAAGCGGACGTACCGTACGAATATCTTCGTGAGTTTTTCCATGCATCTGACGAGCCTGTTCTCCAACAGCTATAACCTTACCGGTTTTCCGTTCTAAAGCCACCACGGAAGGCTGATCTACGACAATCTTGTCGTGATGTATTATGATAGTATTGGCAGTGCCAAGGTCCATCGCTATTTCTTGAGTAAAAGAGAATAATCCCATATCCGACTGTTATATTATTATTTAATTATTTACAAATCAACATCAATGCTTAAAGTGACGTACACCTGTCATTACCATAGATATATTGTGTTCGTTACAATATTCAACAGATAAATTATCTTTAATTGATCCACCAGGTTGCACAACCGCAGTAACACCTACATTTCCTGCGATTTCAACACAGTCTGGAAACGGAAAAAAAGCATCTGATGCCATAACCGCGCCTTTAAGATCAAAACCAAACTCATTAGCCTTTTCTATGGCCTGTTTCAAAGCATCTACACGAGAAGTCTGACCGGTTCCACCGGCACACAACTGCTTATTTTTCACAAAGATAATAGCATTTGACTTGGTATGCTTCACCAATTTATTAGCAAAGAGCAGATCTTCTTCTTCTGTTCCTTGCAGAGGTCTGCTAGTGACTAATTTTAAATCACTTGCTACCTGTATACTCAAATCCTTATCTTGTACTAAAACACCATTCAACAATGAACGAAACTGCTTATTACCGACTAATTGTTGTTTTTGCACTAAGATAATACGATTTTTCTTTTGTTCCAATATATCTAGTGCTTCTTTATCATATTCAGGTGCAATTACTATTTCGAAAAAGATAGAGTTAATCTCTTCCGCTGCAATTTTATCTATTTTCTTGTTACTTATAATAATACCGCCAAAAGCCGATACCGGATCACCGGCTAAAGCATCTTTCCATGCTTCAACAACGGTAGGCCTAGAAGCAATACCGCAAGCATTATTATGCTTAAGTATGGCTACTGTTGTTTCATCAAATTCGCTTATTAGACTAACAGCAGCTTCTATATCAAGCAAATTATTATAAGATATTTCACGACCATGCAATTGATCAAACATCTCTCCAAAATTGCCATAGAAAGTACCTTTTTGATGTGGATTTTCTCCATAACGAAGAGTCATAGCATTATCTTCGGCATGACGAAATGCAGATCCTTCATTGTTATCCATATAATTAAATATGGCCGAATCATATGAAGAAGAAACTGAAAACGCCTCTTTTGCAAAGAATTTTCTATCTGAAATATCTGACACACCATTTTTTTCTTCCAACAAGTCCAACAACGGCTGATATTGTTGTTTGGATGCAACAATTACTACATCTTTGAAATTTTTGGCAGCAGCGCGAATCAATGAAATGCCACCTATATCAATTTTCTCGATGATATCTTCTTCACTTGCACCAGAAGCGACAGTTTCCTCGAATGGGTAAAGATCAACTATTACCAAATCTATTTCGTGTATGTCGTATGCTTTTATTTGCTTTGCATCCTCCGGAAGTTCCCGACGGCAAAGAATCCCTCCGAATATTTTAGGATGAAGGGTTTTTACCCGCCCACCTAAAATTGAAGGATAACCTGTTAGATCTTCCACCGCTTCACAGGGAAAGCCTAGTGATTCAATAAAACTCCGTGTTCCGCCTGTTGAAATAAATTTAACTCCGGAACTATTTAATTTCGTTAGGATATGATCTAGTCCATCTTTATGATAAACTGATACCAAAGCTGTTTTAATTCTTTTCTCTAAAGACATGATGTGTTAATTATCCGACCTTTTTTTTGAGGAACAAAGTTATAAAAACTATTATTATAACAGACTGTTTTTAATATTATTTATTCTTTAAAATATCTCTATATAAAAGGGCTTTACTTTCCTCCTGTTTTTTAATTTTGCAGATAAAAATGATAGATATTTTCATATCAATTAATGCTTAATTATCAATTTTAAAGACATTGATTATACGAATATACAATTAGTTCAAAATATCTATCACCCAATATTTATCTAAATGTATTACAACTAAATAACAAATAAGAACGCCTCTTGTTAGAAGCATTCTTATAGAACAGAAAAATATAATGTAAATATTTATTATTTTATGACTTCATAGACAACTGTACTCTTTTTCGAGACAAGTCTACGGATAGAACTTTCACTTCAACGTGCTGATGCAGTGATACAACTTCTGTGGGATCTGATATAAACCTATCTGTCAACTCAGATATGTGCACCAATCCATTCTCTTTAATACCCACATCTACAAAACATCCGAAGTTAGTTATATTAGTAACAATACCGGGCAAAGTCATACCTTCTCTCAAGTCTTCAATAGTACGTATATTCGGATCAAAATCAAAAACCTTTATTCCCTTTCTCGGGTCACGTCCGGGTTTATCCAATTCCTCCATAATATCATTTAAAGTAGGCAAACCAACTTTATCCGTCACATATTTGTCCAACTTCAATGATTTCTTCAAATCTTTATTTTCAATCAAATCTTTCACTGAGCATTTCATCTCTTTAGCCATAGCCTCTACAATATGATATGTCTCAGGATGAACAGCGGAGTTATCTAAAGGATTCTCCGCATCTGCAATACGAAGAAAACCCGCACATTGCTCAAAAGCCTTTTCTCCCATGCGAGGGACTTTCATCAGAGCTTTTCTCGATTTGAATGCACCGTTAGCTGTACGGTAGTCTACTATATTTTGAGCTAACGCAGGACCTAGCCCAGACACATAAGTCAATAAGTGCTTACTCGCAGTATTCACATTTACACCAACTAGGTTTACACAACTCTCAACAGTCAGATCAAGAGATTTTTTCAGTTTTGACTGATCTACATCATGCTGATATTGCCCTACACCTATCGATTTCGGATCTATTTTCACCAACTCAGCCAAAGGATCCATCAATCGACGACCGATAGAAACAGCTCCTCTTACCGTAACATCATAATTCGGAAATTCTTCCCTAGCGGTTTTTGATGCTGAATATATAGAGGCTCCATTTTCACTCACCACAAAAACCTGAACAGCTTTTTCATATCGTAGATTCGTAATAAAACGTTCTGTTTCGCGACTAGCCGTCCCGTTACCTATTGCTATGGCATCTATATTATATGTGGTCACCAATTTCACCACCTTACTCCCAGCTTTTGAGCTCTCATTTTGGGGCGGATGCGGATAAATCGTCTCATTATGCAAAAGGTTTCCCTCTGCGTCAAGACACACGAGTTTACAGCCTGTACGATAACCAGGATCGATACCCAACACTCTTTTTTGCCCTAACGGTGGAGCTAAAAGCAATTGACGCAAATTCTCAGCAAATACTCTGATCGCCTCTTCATCCGCTTTTTCTTTCGATAAGTTTCCAAATTCTGTCTCAATAGATGGTTTAAGCAATCGTTTATAAGCGTCCTCTATCGCATCGGCAACATAATTTGTCGCTTCATTATCATTATCTCCTTTAATAAAGCGTTTATCCAGTCGCTCTAAAGCAGTATCTTCATCCGGCGAAATATTTACACGCAAAACACCCTCCGATTCACCTCTTCTTATTGCTAAAATACGATGAGAAGTAGCCTTACTTAGACGCTCTGAGAAATCAAAATAATCGCGATATTTATCACCTTCTTCTTCTTTTCCTTTAACTACTTTAGATGTTATCACAGCTTCTCGTTGAAAGATATTACGTATTGCATTACGAGCATACTCATCCTCGTTTATCTGTTCTGCGATAATATCGCAAGCTCCGGCAATTGCATCTTTTACATCCTTCACATCACCTTTAACAAATGCCTGAGCTTTTGCTTCTACATTTATTTGATGCTGAAGCATTATTATATTCGCTAATGGCTCTAAACCTTTCTTGCGAGCTATTTCTGCACGAGTCTGTCTTTTGGGTTTATAAGGGAGGTATATATCTTCAAGCTCTGAAGCATTCCAGCAATTTTCAATTCTGGTTTTTAACTCCGGAGTCAATTTCTCCTGCTCTTCAATTGATTTCAAGATTGTCTCCCTGCGCTTTATCAGTTCGTTTAGTTTATCGTTATGTTCTTTAATCGCAGCTATCTGAACTTCGTCCAGCCCACCCGTAACTTCTTTTCGGTAACGGCTAACAAAAGGGATTGTGGCTCCAGAATCTAAAAGCTCTATAGTTTTTCCGACTTGTGACTCACGGATATTTAAAGCTGATGATATTAAAGATATGATCGTCATGGTTTAGTTTTATTATTGAGTGGACAAAGATAAGCTAAAGAAAAGAAAAGCCTGCTAAAAATTAGCAGGCTTTTCTTTATATGATATCGAAACGATTATTCAACCGGAATATCTTTATTTACATTTTTGCTTCCTACCAATGCATAGAACAATAGGTAAGCAAGACCAACTACAATAACCCAGTAACTTGTAAGGTAACCTACACCTCCAGTAGCATCTACAATACCGTTTTGCAATAGAGGAAGAATACCTCCACCACAAACCATTACCATGAAGATACCTGAAGCTTTTTCTGTAAATTTACCTAGGCCTTCTACAGCTAAATTAAAGATACCACCCCACATTACAGAAGTACACAGGCCGACAAGTACTAAAAGAGCTGCATTAATTGGCACCTTCTCCAGTCCAAATAAACCATCTGCTCCATTTTTGAATACTGGCAGATCAACAAATGTTGTGCTTGAAGCAAACATAGCAGCTAATGTTAGCACCAAACCAACAATAGACACTACAGTTAACATAGCTTTAGCGGAAACTTTGCTCGCAATAGCTGCTCCCAAAAGTCTACCCACTAACATCATCAACCAATAAGTAGCAGTTACAGACCCTGCGATAGCTTCAGCATTTCCGCTACCACCTAAGCCTAATATATCCAAATCTGGATTTTGCAACCATTTGTTCAAAACATTAGGAACACCTACTTCTACTCCGACATATACGAAGATACCTACGGCTCCTAAAATAAAATGACGGAAAGACAAAGCACTGTATTTAGATTTTTCAACAGCCCTCTCTTGCACTGTAGCCTTTTCTGGAATAGTAGTCAGACTAATCACAATGAATGCAAATGCGAAGATAGCTAAGGCTGCGTACATCAATGGGAATACATTACTGATCTGCGCATTCTTAATTCCTTCAGGGATCAAAATACCAGTCAAGATAATAACGGCAGTTCCACAAAGAGAGTTAAATGAACCTCCAATCTGAATCAATTGGTTTCCTTTATTTCCTCCACCACCTAAAGAGTTCAACATTGGATTTACAACTGTATTTAACAAACACATAGAAAACCCTGCAATGAAAGCTCCCAATAGGTAAATACCAAAGCTTTCTAAAGTTCCAGACAGTGTTTGAATTCCTACACCGATAAAACCAATAGCAATAGCTATAAGTGCTGTTTTTTTGTATCCCAGTTTTTGCAACAAATTACCAGCTGGGTATCCCATTACTGCATAAGCAATAAAATTGGCAAAAACACCTAAAGTGCCCATCCAGTTCGCTACTTTAAACTGAAATTTTAAAATATCACCCATTGGAGATGCCAAATTGGTCACAAAGGAGATCATCCCAAAAAGGAAAATCATCACAATGATGGGTAACAAATAATTTTTCTTTTCCGTACTCATTGATTAAAATTTAGATTAGATTTTCTTTCTTTATAGTTTAATTATATTCTCTAGCAATAATTTATTTCACTTCCTCTCTCAGAGAATTCAAGGAGTAATTAAATTTTAAACAGAACTCAATTACCCCCTGACTTTCTCCCGGATACTAATGTATCCAATTCATGGTTGTTTAGGTTAAGTGAAGATTGTTCTTGTCAAAAACGTTGTAAAAATACTTATCTCTTTTCATCCCCCCCTTCAAAAAAAACATGTTGTACAACATACAAAAAAGCATTAATATTACATTTCTTTTTATAACAATCTGTCAACATGTACTATTAGAGTATTATCTTTTTGGTTTTCTCAAAATAACCCTGCAAAAACTGCATGCAGATTATCAACGAATTAGATTTACGTCAAAATTTTCTCTATCATAATTAAGAAGAAAAGGAATAAATAGCAACTCTTTGAAACATGGCCTAAATTGAGATTTAGAATTAAAAATTCATAAATGAGCTTTTTGTAGGATTAACAATATTTAATATTACTACTTTTGCACTAAAGGTAAAACTAAACAGTATTTGACTAAGAAATGTTATAATTTATAAAACTATCATGGAATCTATTCGCAACTTGTATAAAATTGGGCACGGACCATCTAGTAGTCACACAATGGCTCCACAAAAAGCCGCTCTGATATTTAAAGAAAGGAATGTTGATGCAGATTCTTTCAGAGTAACTTTATACGGCAGTCTTGCCGCTACAGGTAAAGGACACCTGACAGATGATGCTATTATCAAAACTTTACATCCCTATCCCGCTGAAATAGTTTGGCGACCGGAAATAGTCTTGCCTTATCATACCAATGGAATGAAGTTCGAAGCAATAAAAGAGGGCAAACCAAATGACGAATGGATAATATACAGTATAGGGGGAGGAGACTTATCCGATGGCTCAAAAAAAGTAACCACAGAAAGTATATATAATAAAACGACAATGAAAGATATACTTGAGTGGTGTCAGCAAACCGGAAAAACATTTTGGGAATATGTAGAAGACAAAGAAGGTAAGGAAATATACGATTATTTAGGAACTGTATGGAAAACAATGGAAGCTGCTATACATAGAGGAATGGACGCAGAAGGGCTACTTCCCGGTGGTCTGGGATTGCAGAGAAAATCATCTATGTATTATGTAAAATCGAGAGGGTATCAAGGCTCGATGAAAAGTCGCGCTCTCATATATTCATATGCACTTGCTGTATCGGAAGAAAATGCAAGTGGCGGACTAATTGTGACTGCACCTACATGTGGTTCTTGTGGTGTTCTGCCCTCAGTTCTCTATCATCTGAAAGTAAATCATAATTACAGCGAACAGAAAATAATGAGAGCTTTGGCTACAGCCGCGTTAATCGGCAATCTCGTTAAACACAACGCTTCAGTATCAGGAGCAGAGGTCGGTTGTCAAGGAGAAGTTGGTGTAGCTTGTGCAATGGCAGCTGCCGCTGCTTGTCAACTATTTGGAGGCTCTACTCAACAAATTGAATATGCCGCAGAAATGGGGCTCGAGCATCACTTAGGACTAACCTGTGATCCAGTATGCGGATTAGTACAAGTACCTTGTATAGAGAGAAACGCTTTTGCTGCTGCACGTGCTTTAGATTCTTGTTCATTCGCCATGTTATCTGACGGGAAGCATCTCATCAATTTTGATAAAGTTGTAAAAACAATGCAACAGACAGGACATGATTTACCTAGTTTATACAAAGAAACTTCGATGGGGGGATTAGCAATAAATATAGATTTACCAGATAAATAAAAGATAGTTGCATAAACACTTCGTTTTATTTTATATAATTCCCGTTTTTTTTGTTTTTTATATAGACCTAGATTCCTTACATTTGTATAAAAAAGAAATATTACAGTAATAAACATGAATGATATTAAGACATTAAACAAGGCCGCGGACAATATCCGCATTTTATCGGCTTCGATGGTTGAAAAAGCTAATTCGGGACATCCCGGTGGTGCTATGGGCGGAGCTGATTTTATAAACGTACTATTTTCCGAGTTTTTAGTATACGATCCTCAAAATCCTACATGGGAGGGACGAGATCGTTTCTTCCTCGACCCGGGACATATGTCACCAATGCTGTATTCTACTTTAGCATTAGCTGGAAAATTCAGCATGGAAGACTTACAGCAATTCCGCCAATGGGGAAGTATTACACCCGGACATCCAGAAAGAGATATCACACGCGGAATAGAAAACACATCAGGACCTCTAGGGCAAGGGCATACCTTTGCTGTGGGTGCTGCTATTGCTGCTAAATTCTTAAAAACCCGCTTTGGTAATGTTATGGATCATACGATTTATGCATTTATTTCAGACGGTGGAATACAAGAAGAAATATCACAAGGAGCCGGACGCACAGCCGGACATTTAGGCCTTGATAACTTAATTATGTTCTATGACTCTAATGGCATACAGCTTTCAACGAAAACTAAAGAAGTTTCAGAGGAGGATGTAGCTGCTAAATATCAGGCATGGGGATGGAGAGTTATCACAATTAAAGGTAATGACGCTACAGAAATACGCGCAGCTCTGACCGAAGCTAAGCTTGAAAAAGAAAGACCAACACTTATAATAGGTAAAACTATAATGGGGAAAGGTGCTGTAAAAGAAGATGGCTCTAGCTTCGAAAATGAAACTGAGACTCACGGTCAGCCATTAACTGGTGCCGGAGCAAGTTTCAATAAAACAATCGAAAATTTAGGCGGTGATTCAAAAAATCCGTTTGTGATTTTTTCTGAAACAAAAGAATTATATGCAAAACGTGCAGCCGAACTAAAAGAAATAACAAGCAAGAAATACGCAGAAAAGGAAGCATGGGCTAAAGCTAATCCTGAGTTAGCTGACAAAATGCAAAAGTGGTTTGAGGGATATATACCGGCTATCGACTGGGCGGCTATCGAGCAGAAACCAAATCAGGCTACACGTGCTGCTTCCGCCACAATACTAGGCATATTGGCTCAACAAGTCGAAAATATGGTCGTTTCATCAGCCGACTTGTCAAACTCAGATAAAACAGATGGCTTCTTGAAGAAGACTTATGCAATGAAAAAAGGAGATTTCTCCGGTGCATTTCTTCAATCAGGAGTATCTGAGCTAACGATGGCTTGCTTATGCATCGGTATGACATTACACGGAGGCATCATTGCTGCATGTGGAACATTCTTCGTATTCTCTGACTATATGAAGCCTGCCATCCGTTTAGCTGCACTAATGGAACTTCCTGTTAAATTTATATGGACGCACGACGCATTCCGTGTAGGTGAAGACGGCCCTACCCACGAACCAGTTGAACAGGAAGCTCAAATCAGACTGATGGAGAAACTGCAAAACCATAATGGACACAATTCGATGCTGGTTTTACGCCCTGCGGATGTTACTGAAGCAACTGTGGCCTGGAAAATGGCTATGGAAAACAAATCAACTCCAACAGGGTTAATATTTTCACGCCAAAATATAAATGATCTTCCAGCAAAGACTAATAGATACCAAGAAGCATTGCAAGCAAAAAAAGGTGCCTATATCGTTCAGGATGAAGATAACTACGACGTAATTTTACTGGCTTCGGGTTCAGAAGTATCTACACTGGTGGACGGAGCTAAGTTATTAAGTAATGACGGGATCAAATCACGGATTGTTTCAGTGCCTTCAGAAGGATTATTCCGTTCTCAAAGCAAGGAGTATCAGGAGAGTGTGATTCCTACGGGTAAAAAGGTTTTTGGTCTGACAGCCGGATTACCTGTTACACTGGAAGGGTTAGTTGGAGCTAACGGGCGTGTTTGGGGAATGAAATCTTTCGGATTTTCAGCTCCATATAAGGTGTTAGATGAAAAACTTGGGTTTACTGCTGAAAATGTATATAAGCAGGTTAAAGATTTTTTGAAATAATATGGCGATATTCCCTCAAGGTGAGAAACCTATCGGTTTAGCGAGTGATCACGCAGGCTTTGAAACAAAGAGATATATTATAGGACTCTTTGAAGAGCAAGGCATAAAATACGTGGACTATGGCACTTATACATCAAACAGTGTCGATTATCCTGACTTTGCACATAAATTAGGTCGCGCTAT
>POVV01000871.1_pt1 | contig 14682 bp, 14 predicted proteins | sample 1560271 | NCBI WGS metagenome assembly POVV01 (sample SAMN08337232, study PRJNA429181) | Bioreactor metagenome, whole genome shotgun sequencing project. | biome: cows' rumen and soil; feature: anaerobic; isolation source: anaerobic chemostat enrichment culture, galacturonate as sole carbon... | reverse complement strand
CAAAAGGTACGTTAGAATTTTGGTAAGCCATCGATTATCTACTCCTTTTAGGTTTGCTGGACACTTACCTTTTCGGAGTATCGATGGCTTTTCCTTTTTACTTTTGCGAACTTAAGTGTACACTATCGGCAATCAAAGTTTACGCAAACAACAGCATTTGGTCTGTTGGCGGCAGCCCATCCAGACAGCCATGCTTTTCGAGAATTTCAATGACTGTCTTTGACACCCGTGACCTGACACGTAAATCTTCAATCGATGAAAATGGTCTGTCCTGTCTCGCCTGAACCAGGTTGTGCGCCGCCGCTGTGCCGATACCTTGCAATGAGCCTATTGGCGGCAGCAATCCCTGTTCACAGAGCAGGAAGCGCTCTGCATCCGACCGGTAGATATCCACCTTATGGAACCTAAAGCCGCGAAGCATCATTTCCAGCACCATTTCTAATATCGTTAACTGTCCTTTCTCTTTTGCCGATAATGCATTGCCTTTTTGTTCAAACTCTTTGATTGTGGCCCGAAGCGAGGCTTCATTGGCGCCGACAATGACAGCGGCATCAAACTCTGTGGCCCGGACGGTGAAATAGGCCGCATAAAAGGCCAGCGGATGATACACTTTGCAATACGCAATGCGGAAGGCCATCATGACATAAGCAACGGCGTGCGCCTTAGGAAACATATACTTAATTTTTTGGCAGGAGTTAATATACCACTCAGGAACATTCTTTTCCCGCAATTTCGCGCAATCCTCCGGTTTAACCCCTTTGCCCTTACGGACGCTTTCCATCACCTTAAAGGCTAACTTCGGCGCAACCCCTTTGTGGATAAGGTAAACCATGATATCATCGCGGGCGGAAATAGCTTCAGACAGCTTAGCGACACCGGATTTGATAAGATCCTGGGCATTGTTCAGCCAAACATCTGTACCATGAGAAAAGCCGCTGATTCGGACCAGTTCACTGAATGTGGATGGCTTGGTATCCTCCAGCATCTGGCGGACAAATTTCGTGCCAAATTCCGGAATACCGAAGGTGCCTACTGTTGAATTGAGTTGTTCGGGTGTTAATCCCAGCGCTTGCGTAGAAGAAAATAAGCTCATCGTCTTCGGATCATCGAACGGGATGCTTTTGGCATCAATTTGCGTTAAGTCCTCCAGCATACGGATCACTGTCGGATCGTCATGACCGAGAATGTCAAGCTTAACCAAGCGGCTGCTAATGGAGTGATAGTCAAAATGCGTGGTTATGGTTGAAGAGTTTTTGTCGTCCGCAGGATATTGAATCGGGGTGAAGTAATGCACATCCATATCCCGGGGCACAACCATGATTCCACCTGGATGCTGTCCGGTAGTTCTTTTGACTCCGGTACAGCCTCCCATCCACTTCTCAACAAAGGAATTTCGGATTCCATCGGCACCTTTTTCATTAAAATAATTTTTCACAAAACCAAACGCTGTTTTATCAGCGATAGTGGCGATTGTACCTGCGCGAAACACATTATCTTTGCCAAACAGTTCTTCCGTGTACTTATGGGCTACAGGCTGGTAATCGCCTGAAAAGTTTAAGTCAATATCCGGCACCTTGTCTCCTTCAAAGCCTAAAAATACGGCGAAGGGAATGTCGTGACCGTTTTTCGACATAGAAGTCTGACACTGCGGACAAGCCCGGTCCGGCAAGTCGAACCCGCCGCCAACGCTGCCATCGGTAACGAAATCGGAATATTTACACCGGGGACAGCGCCAATGCGGCGGCAATGGATTGACCTCTGTGATTCCAGTCATCGTGGCAACAAAAGAGGATCCGACAGAACCCCGGGAGCCAACTAAATAGCCGTCGTCAAGAGATTTTTTTACCAATTTATGAGCAATCAGGTACAGTACGGCAAAACCGTTATTAATAATCGAATTCAGTTCGTTTTGCAAACGGTCTGCGACCAGCGCCGGCAAAGGACTGCCATATAACGCCTCAGCTTGCCGGTAAGACATGGAACGGATTTCTTCCTCTGCACCCGGAATTTGCGGTGAATACAACTCGTCCGGTATTGGTTTGAACGACTCAATGCTGTCGCTGATTTGACGGGAATTCTTAACAACCACTTCAAAGGCCTTTTCCTCACCGAGATATTTAAATTCAGCCAGCATTTCCTGTGTTGTCCGAAAAAATAGCGGTGGTTGATTATCTGCATCGCGGTATCCCTGACCAGACATTAATATCCGGCGGTAGACCTCATCCTCCGGATTCAAAAAGTGAACATCACAGGTGGCAACAACCGGTTTATTCAGCGTTTGACCTAACTCACAAACTTTGCGGTTGATATCAAGCAGATCCTCATAATGACTGACTTTGCCTTCGCGCAGCAGGAATTCATTGTTTCCTGCCGGTTGAATCTCTAAATAATCGTAAAATGACGCAATGTCTAAGAGTTCTGCTTCGTCAGCTCCGCGCAATATCGCCTGAATCAGTTCGCCTGCTTCGCAGGCAGAGCCCAGTATCAGTCCTTCCCGGTGTTCGATGAGCAGGGAACGCGGGATTCTGGGAGTGCGATGCAAATATTTGAGATGTGAGATAGAAATTAAGCGATATAAATTATATAAGCCGGTACGATTCTTCGCCAATAAGATGATATGTCTGGCTTGATTGATATCTTGGTCGATTAAATAGCCCTCTAAGCCGTAGATCAATTTAATCCCGCGCTTTGCCGCTTCTTCATAGGCTTCCGGAAAAGCCTGAACCACACCATGGTCAGTAATGGCGATGGCAGGATGTCCCCACTTGGCGGCAGTCTGAACAAGCTGCTTAGCCGGTACAATCGCGTCCAATGCACTCATGCGTGTGTGGGCATGCAGCTCAACGCGTTTATGTTCATAGTCATCAAAGCGTAGTGCTGTTTTTTCATCAATAGTTACGATACTGTCCACAAAGAAGGATAAATCATTATTAGCAAACTTATCCTGCTGCGCCTTGCCTTTGAGACGGACAATCATGCCGGTCTTTAAGCTGTCAGCCAATTTGGTGTACTGCTCTTGCTTTTCTAAAAACAGCTTAGCACTGATGCCGTTGGTATCATCCGCAATATCAAAGCTGATCAGAAACCGGCCGGTCTTTAGTTCACGGCAATCTACCTTAACAAGCTCGCCTTGAATAACTAAATTCCGGTCTTCTTCTGTGATGGAGGCAATTGTTCGCGGTTCATCTTTAATATTCCGGCCAAACAATATCGGGCTGGGTTTTTCCGGCTTGCGTTCCGTACTGGCGGTAGTCAGTGCGACTAAATACTCCGGGGTAAACACGCCTTCAGGCTCTGCAGCTTCCTCGCAAGAAAAGCTAATCTGAATTTGGCAAGCTATGCCGAGTTCCTTGCGAATGTACTCTTGTATACACCGGTCGATACCGCGTTCAAGCAGCATTTGCGCGGCCAGCTCTCCCGCTGTCTCGATACAGATGACATCCGCCTCAAGACTGCGTTTGGCTTGCAGCAAAATATGATGCAATGCTGAGCTGTCCACTGTGGCTGACACCACTTTATCCCAGTCATCCTGAATATATGCGGCCAGTTCTTTGACCTGAACCTGCAGTGTAACTGCTGTAAGCTGGCAATTATCCGCCAGATGCTTGCACAACGCTGCCTGTAAGGTAGCGGGTAAAGGCTGCGGTGTATTTACCGCTAATTGCCAGGTTTTTTGACCAGGATCGACAGTTACTTTGCTAATGATGCATTTGCTCAACAAGTTACGATCTGAGGCTGATAACGGCATATCAGCTGTGAACAGTTGGAAATCTAATTGACTCTCAGGTATGATACAATAATTATTCATAGTATGCTCCTCTAGCCCGGTATGGCGCCACTCAAACCAGTGCGGGCGGCAAAGAGGTAACGCTTACAAAGCCGCCAGCATAGATTTTATGGTTGCAATATAATCATCTGTTAAGGATAAGAAGCTTGTTTCCCCTGTCTTGCGAATTTTTACCTCTAACAACTGTTCATTGACTGTCTTAGGACCGACAGTAATTCGCAATGGATAACCAATGAGGTCGGCGTCTTTGAATTTAACGCCTGCCCGCTCATTACGATCATCCAAAACGGGATCGATATTTGCCGTTTGCAGCTGTGAATACACCGATTCGGCTAATTCAAGCTGGGCTTGGTCCTTGCTGTTAATCGGAACGATGACTGCGTGATAAGGTGCTATGGCGGCAGGCCAGATAATGCCGTATTCATCGTTATTTTGTTCAATCGCGGCCGCCATTGTGCGGGAAACGCCGATTCCATAACAGCCCATCATGAGCGGTTTTTCTTTGCCATTTTCATCTAAGAATGTAGCCTGCAGAGACTGGCTATACTTAGTGAATAACTTGAATACCTGACCTGCCTCTATACCGCGCGCCGTTTTGACCGGTTGTCCGCAATGGGGGCAGGGATCATTGACCTGAATTAAGCGAATATCTGTTGTTATTGCAGCTTGAAAATCACGCTGAGGATTCACCTGCAGATAGTGCATGTCTTTACGATTGGCGCCACAAACCGCATTACTCATCAGCATAACGGTAGCGTCTGCCACCACTGTCACGTTTTTTACACCGACAGGGCCGATGTAGCCTGGTTCGCAGTCTAAGGCGGAACGCAATGCTTCTTCGCCGGCTAATTCCAGTTGTAAGCAATTCAGCGCATTTTGCAGCTTAATTTCATTGACGGTATGATCGCCGCGAACCAGAGCTAACACCAGGCCTTTTTCTGTCTGATAAGCGAGTGTCTTAATGGTTTGGGCAGGCTGAACGCCCAAGAATGCGCAAACGGCATCAATGGTTTTGGCACCTGGTGTTGCCTCTTCCATGAGCGGCTGGGGTGCTTCCGGCGCTTGTTGAATTGGCTTTAATTCAGCCTTTTCCACATTGGCGGCATATTCACAGGCGGCGCAATAGGCAATGGCTGCTTCACCGGATTCAGCGATAACCATAAACTCGTGGGAACCGCTGCCGCCAATCGCGCCGGAATCAGCCTCAACCGCACGGAAAGTGAGGCCACAGCGGGTAAATACACGAGTATATGCATCATACATTTTTTGATAGCTGATATCCAAACCTTGCTCGTCACGATCAAAAGAATACAGATCTTTCATGATAAACTCTCTGCCCCGCATCAAACCAAAGCGAGGCCGGATTTCATCACGGTACTTATTTTGAATCTGATATAACATCAGAGGTAATTGACGATATGAACGTACATCAAAGCGAACTAATGAAGTAATCATTTCTTCATGTGTGGGACCCAGGCAGAAGTTTCGGTTATGGCGATCACGCAGCCGGAACATTTCGTCTCCATATACGTCCCAGCGTCCTGTTTCTTGCCATAACTCGGCAGGCTGAATAATCGGCATAAGCAGTTCTTGCCCGCCTTTAGCATCCATTTCCTCTCTGACAATGGTTTCGATCTTTCGTAATACTCGCCATGCTAATGGAAGATAAGTGTATATGCCGCCGGCAGCCTTGCGGATCATGCCTGCTCTTAGCATTAATTGGTGGCTGATCACCTCTGCCTCAGCCGGCGTTTCACGCAAAGTTGGTGCATATAGTTGTGTCGCGCGCATTAGGCTTCCTCCTCTATTTTGTCAATTTCTTTAAATAGTTCTTCCAAAAGCTTATCTTCAGGAACCTTTTTCAATATTTCACCTTTACGGAAGATCAAGCCAAACTCACGGCCGCCGGCAATACCTATGTCGGCTTCTCTGGCTTCGCCTGGTCCATTAACCACGCAGCCCATAACAGCCACTTTTATCGGCTTTTTTATCGAGGCCAGTCTCTTCTCGACCGCTTCAGCGATACTGACTAAGTTAATTTGTGTCCTTCCGCAGGTTGGGCAGGATACCAGTGTGGGGCCATACTGCCGAAGATTCAATGCTTTTAAAATTTCTGCGGCTACCTTCACTTCTTCCACCGGATCGCCGGTCAAAGAAACACGCACAGTATCGCCAATGCCTTGCGCCAGCAGTGCACCGATACCGACTGCCGATTTGATTGTTCCTGATGAAACCGTACCGGCTTCTGTAATCCCCAGATGCAGAGGATAATCGACTGTTTCTGACATCAATTGATATGCCTTGATCGTCATAGGGACATCATTTGCTTTAAGAGAAAGCTTAATATCATAGAAGTCGTGTTTTTCCAGCAGCCGAACATGACGCAATGCACTTTCTACCATCGCTTCCGGAGTCGGATGGCCATAACGCATTAACAGCTCTTTTTCCAGTGAACCGGCATTAACGCCGATACGGATAGGAATCCGCCGCTGTTTTGCCGCTTTCACAACAGCAATAACCTTGGCTTCGTCACCGATATTGCCGGGATTTATCCGCAAGGCATCAATTCCCTGCTCAACAGCCGTTAGGGCTAACCGGTAATCAAAATGAATATCTCCCACCAACGGTATTTGGGGCTGTAATTGTTTTATCTCTGAAATGGCTTTGGCGGCTGTCATATCGGGAATCGCAATTCTGACGATGTCACAGCCGGCATCACGCAACTGGCCGATTTGTGCAGCGGTTGCCTGCACATCTTCAGTACGGGTATTTGTCATCGACTGAACGGAAATCGGCGCTCCTCCGCCCACCGCTACCGGCCCGATCCAGATTTGTTTTGTTGTTTTCGGTTTCATTTTATCACCTACATATCCACGCCAGCTTAAACAGCTTTACCGCGTGATATCTTTAAATGTCGCAAGAATCATTAACAATAGGAGCAGACTAAAGCCAACCATCTGAATGAACTGCAGGCTGTTCTTATCCAAAGGCTTGCGCCGGATACCCTCAATGGCTAAAGTAACTAGATGCCCGCCATCTAATACGGGAATGGGCAACAGGTTAATCAAACCCAGATTAATGCTTAAAAACGCGGCAAACTGCAATAATGGAATAAAGCCCATTTGTGCAACCTGACCTGCCATTTTAGCGACTCCTATTGGTCCCGATACATCAGCGGCCGCTTCGCCGGTTATCATTTGAATAATCCCGGACAACATGGCAGAGGCCAGCATATAGGTTTGTTTTACAGCCAGAGAGACAGATTCCAATACACCTGGCTGCTTATGCTCAATCTGAGGCATTACCCCGATAATCCCCCGATTGGCTTTTTCGTCATATTCCGGCGTGATCACTGTTTTTCCTTCTGTACCGTTGCGTTCAAATACAATCGTCAGTTCCTTACCGGTATTGCTTTGAACGATGGTCACAAATTGCTTCCAGGAATCGATACCCTGCTCATTAATCGCTTTTATCCTGTCGCCTGCCTGAAGGTTCGCCCTACTCGCCGGTTTATCAGCCATAATAGTGCCCATGATCGGTTCATTGGAAGGAATATCAATACCTGTAGACAGAAAAACAACCGCAAACAACAAAACCGGTAAAACAAAATTCATCGCTGATCCGGAAACGATAACAAGCATTCTGGCCCAGATAGGCTTGGAATGGTACGATTTTTCATCCTGGGGTTCATCCGGGTCCATGCCCGCAATCTTATTAAAGCCGCCTAAGGGGATTAGGCGAAGCGAATAGACTGTGTCGCCGATTCGTTTACTTAAAAACTTAGGTCCGAAACCTATAGCAAACTCATGGACACCCATTCCCACCAGTTTGGCAGAGAAAAAGTGGCCAAGCTCATGTACCAGGACTAGCAATCCAAAGACAAAAATCGTTGCCCAAATGGTTGTTGACAAATACGTCACCATCCTTAGTCGATTTTATTTTAAGCTGACAATATCTTCAGTCGCGCGTTCTCGAGCCCAAGCATCTGCCTGCAGCAAGCTTTCCAGCGTGATCGCAGAATCAGATGGATGAAAAGCATCCAGACTGTGACGGATAATCTCCGATATATGCAGGAAGCCGATCCTTCCGGATAAAAACGCCTGAACTGCAGTCTCGTTCGCGGCATTAAAAACACAAGGATAAGCGCCGCCTTTTCCACCGGCTTCATACGCCATCGCTAAAGCGGAAAAAGTATCTGTGTCCGGATTTTCAAAGGTTAAGGATTTAATTGCTGAAAAGTCTAATCTGCCAAAATTTGCAGATGAACGTTTAGGGTATGTCAGCGCATATTGAATGGGAGCGCGCATATCCGGCAATCCAAGCTGCGCCAATACGCAACCATCAACCAGTTCAACCATAGAATGAATAATACTTTGCGGATGCACTACAACCTCAATTTGATCATAACTGACGTCAAACAACCATCTCGCTTCAATAACTTCCAGCCCTTTGTTGGCCAGTGTCGCTGAATCTACGGTAATCTTCCGGCCCATTGACCAATTCGGGTGTTTTAAGCAGTCGGACACTGTTACTGCCCTTAGCTGATCTGTCTTTAGGGTGCGAAACGGACCGCCTGAAGCAGTCAATAAAATTTTATTGATACTGGTTGTGTCAATACCTTGCAGGCATTGAAAGATGGCGCTGTGTTCACTATCAACAGGAATAATCGCTACACCATTGTCTTTAGCGGCTTTAGTTACAATTTCACCGGCGGCAACCAGCGTTTCCTTATTGGCCAGGGCAATTGTTTTTTTTGCATGAATGGCGGCGAGAGTTGGCCGGAGACCGGCAAAACCAACTAAAGCGGTAACAACTATATCTGTTGCCGGATGTATTGCCGCCTCAATCAGCCCTTCTTCACCAGATAAAATTCTCGTCTTTCCGGTATAGCGGCTGACCAAGCGTTCAGCCGCACTTTTATCGGTCAACACAGCTAATTCAGGTTGAAATTTTTCGATTTGTGCTTCCAGCAGGACGTCGTTACTATGAGCGGCCAGGACGCTAACTGTGAAATACCCCGGATTAGCTTCAATCACCTGTAAGGTTTGCGTGCCAATAGAACCGGTGCTGCCTAAGATGGCAATATGTTGCAAAACACATTCTCCTCTTGCTATTGTAAAATGATTAGACGTACATAATAATACATTGCCGGCACACTAAACAAAATACTGTCAAATCGATCCAGCACGCCTCCATGCCCGGGAAGCAAAGAGCCAGAATCTTTGACTTGGCAAAAACGCTTTAATGCGGATTCAGCCAAATCGCCAACCGGTCCGAGCAAGCCGACGATTATTCCGGCGGCTATTCGGTGAATGATAGGGATGGCAGTAAAGTGCCCGAATATCAGAACAGCCACTACAGCACCGATTAATCCTCCCACAAAACCTTCAATGGATTTATTGGGACTGATTTCAGGTGCAAGCTTATGCCGTCCGAATGCTGACCCAACAAAATAAGCGAAGGTATCGCTTGCCCAGGTCGCTAAAAATGCAACCCAGATATAGACCGTCCCTAAACTCATAGATAGGAAGCCGCCGGGCAGATCTGTTGGGCTGTTGAGGTCGCGAAGCAAGATCAGATGCATGAAGGAAAATCCAATATATATTATACCATACAGGCTGAACGCAGCCGGTATAAAGGATTGATTTCCGCCTTTCCATATGCGCAACGTGCGGAGCAAGGTCCACAGCAAAGCAATCCAGATGGCCAGTATAATCTCTTCAGAATTCCCGCACCAGCCGCTAAGTAACAATAATAGGATCACGATGGCGCCACCGAACCGGCCAATGTCAATATTCTTTTGCAGCAGCATATTGCCATATTCACGCCATGCCAATAACGCAAGCAAAATGATTGTTACTGCGAATAGCCAGTTGCCGTAATGGATGACATATACCGTAATCGGTATACCTACTGCGGCAGTTAAGATACGCCGTAATAGCATATAACACCTACTTTACTTTCAATCCGCCAAATCTGCGATCTCTTTGCTGAAAGTCCTGCAGAGCCTGGAGAAAATGTTCGGGTGTGAAGTCCGGCCAATTGACATCAGTAAACCATAATTCAGCGTAGGCGCTTTGCCAAAGCAAAAAATTGCTGATGCGGAAATCACCGCTGGATCGAATGAGTAAGTCTACATCTGGTAAATCTGCAGTATAGAGCTGTTGTTGGATACTGGTTTCGGTAATCGCTTCTATTGATTGTATGCCATTTTGCACATCCTGAGCAATGGCTTTAACGGCGCGAAGGACTTCTGCCCTACCGCCATAATTGATAGCAGCATTAAAGATTAAGCCGGTATTCTTTGCCGTACGCTGTTGAGCATCACGAAATTTTCGGCGCAGCGTATCTGATAGTCCATCGATTTGCCCGATAAAACGGAGCTGAACATTGTTTTCATCCAATTCGTCAATATCAGCCGTCAGATATGTAGAAAATAGATCCATTAATAAATCGACTTCTTCTGCCGGACGTTTCCAGTTTTCAGTGGAAAATGCATAAACGGTTACTACTTCCAGTTCTAAATTGCTAGCCATACGTACAATTTTGCGGAGCGCTTCAACTCCGGCACGATGACCTAATACTCTGGGCAAGCCTTTGGCTTTTGCCCAACGGCCGTTACCGTCCATAATAATTGCCGTATGGCGGGGAAGTTTGGCTTTATCGAGTTGGTTATCAGGTACAATATATTGTTCAGTTTTTCCAAACCATTTTTTCCACATACGTAAAACCTCCGCAGCATCGCAACAAACTGTTCATTAAATCGAAACCCCCTCTGGCGAGGGGGCTTCGATTAGAAGGACCTTACCATCAGAAGATTAAGGTGCTTCGATAGCTGCAACAGGGCAGACGGCAGCGCACGCGCCACACTCAACACATTCTTCAGAAATGACATAGATCGGGTTACCTTCGCTAATCGCTCCTACCGGGCAAGTGGCTGCGCATGTACCACAGGCAATACAGGTATCAATAATCTTATAAGCCATTTAACACACCTCCCTTCCCATTTTGGCTGCTGCCAAAAGACAAAAAGAGCCATCAGGCTGTTGCCGTTGTCGTACTACATACCAGGACGATTCATCGACGGCAAATGACCGGCTGCTTGGGCGGGTAAATTCAACCGAGTACAAAATGCCTAAATCATTCAGGCGTTTTTTTGCTGCATCAAGCCGAATGGCTACTACGTCCATCTTATACTTCCATAATTTCTTTTTCTTTTGCGGCCATAACCTGATCCACTTCTTTGATAATTTTATCTGTCAGCTTCTGGATATCGTCTAAAGCTTTCTTTGTCTCATCTTCGGAAATCGTCTTTTCTTTTTCCAGCTTTTTAAATGCATCATTAGCATCACGACGCAGATTTCGGATAGCCACCCGGCAATCTTCCGCCTTTTTATGTACAACTTTGACTAACTCAGTACGCCGTTGCTGTGTTAGCTGCGGAATGAGCAGCCGGATTACTGACCCGTCACTCGTTGGCGTTAAGCCAAGATCAGATTTCATGATTGCCTTTTCAATTAAACTGATCAGTTTTTTCTCCCACGGTTGGATGACAATCATACGGGGTTCAGGTATTGAAATATTTCCTACTTGATTAATTGGCGTTGGGGTACCATAATAGTCTACTGTAATTTTATCAAGTAGTGCCGGCGTCGCCCGGCCAGCCCGCAGAGTTGAATAGTCTTTGCGCAGCATGTCGATAGCTTTTCGCATTCGTTCCTCGTGTGAAGCCATAATTTCTTTAACCATCACGTTTCGTCCCTCCCACGATAGTTCCTATGTCATGCCCCAATACAGCTTTTAAAATATTGCCTGGTTCATCAATACTGAATACAATGATCGGTATTTCATTATCCATACATAAGCTCGTAGCCGTCGAATCCATTACAGCTAATCCGCGTTGCAAGACTTCCTTGTGCTCAAGCTCTTTGAACATCTTTGCGTTCGGGTTATGCCGCGGATCAGAATCGTATACTCCGTCTGCATTTCGTTTAGCCATTAAAATAATATCGGCTTCAATTTCCGCTGCCCGCAAAGCGGCAGTGGTATCTGTTGAAAAATAAGGATTACCGGTGCCGGCAGCAAAAATAACGACTCTGCCTTTTTCTAAATGCCGTATCGCTTTACGACGAATATAAGGCTCAGCGACTTGACGCATTTCGATAGCAGTCTGTACCCGGGTATCTACGCCATGTTCTTCGAGGGCATCCTGCAGGGCCAGCGAGTTCATTACGGTTGCCAGCATTCCCATATAGTCGGCAGTTGCCCGGTCCATACCTTTTGCACTGCCGGATAATCCCCGCCAAATATTACCGCCACCAACGACAATGCCAATTTCCAGGCCACAGGCGTGCGATTTGACATCTTTGATTTGCTGGGCAATGGATTCGACAACTTCAGGATCAATACCAAAACCTTTGTCTCCAGCAAGAGCTTCGCCACTTAGTTTCAAAACAATTCGTTTATATCTGCAGGGTATCAAGCAGCAACCCCCTCATTTGCGTCTTATATAAATTTAGTAGTGTTTGTTTAGTTGAAAGCAATCATATTGATTGGCAAAAAGAGAACACATCGGTGTTCTCTTTTTGGATTATTTGTTGACAACAGCCATAACTTCAGCCGCAAAGTCAGAAGATTTCTTTTCCAGGCCCTCGCCTACATGATAACGGCTAAAGCGACGAATAGAAATTTTTTCGCCGATTTTGGCAATGCTTTCATTGATGATATCAGTTATGCTTTTATCCGGATCTTTAATAAAAGCTTGTTCCATCAAACAATTTTCTTTATAGAATTTCTCAATCCGGCCAACAATCATTTTTTCGACAATATTGGCAGGTTTTCCTTCATTCAGCGCCTGAGCCCGCAAGACTTCCTTTTCATGCTCAACCACGTCTGCAGGAACTTCTTCACGACGTACATAACTGGGATTGGCGGCTGCAACCTGCATCGCAATATCACGCGCTAATGCACGAAACCCATCGGTTTTAGCGACAAAATCTGTTTCACAGTTTAATTCAATCAAAACCCCAATGCGTCCGCCGCCGTGAATGTATGCCTCAATAATTCCTTCGGCAGCAATGCGGCTACTCTTTTTAGCAGCTGCAGCTAAGCCCTTTTCCCGAAGGAAATCAATGGATTTTTCCATATCACCCTGCATTTCAGTCAAGGCCTTTTTACAATCCATCATGCCGGCTCCGGTACGCTCACGCAATTCTTTAACCATTTCAGCCGTAATCATATGTACGACTCCTCCTGTCTATGTCATATTCAGTTATGAGGCCGCCGACAGTTCGTCACTAGTATCAGAACCTCACCGGGCGGCCTCACTGTTTACCTGTTTTTATTCACCGGCCGCGGCATTCATCTGCTCGCCCTGACGTCCTTCAAGAACAGCATCTGCCATTTTGCCTGTCAATAGTTTGACGGCACGAATCGCATCATCATTACCCGGAATAATTACGTCAATTTCATCAGGATCACAGTTGGTATCAACAATACCGACAATAGGAATCCCCAAATTGCGAGCTTCTGCTACCGCAATGCGTTCTTTGCGGGGATCAATGACAAATAGTGCACCCGGCAGTTTCCGCATATTTTTAATGCCGCCCAGGAACTTTTGCAGACGCTCCATTTCATGGCGGAGACTAATAACTTCTTTTTTCGGCAGAACCTCAAACATACCCTTGCTTTCCATATCTTCCAGTTCGCATAGACGATTGATCCGTTTCTGAATGGTTTGGAAATTGGTGAGCATACCACCTAACCAACGCTCATTGACATAGAACATGTCGCAACGAATGGCTTCGTCCTTTACTGCTTCCTGAGCTTGCTTTTTGGTACCAACAAAAAGAATCGTACGGCCTTCGCTGGCAATTTGGCGAACAAAATTATACGCCTCTTCGACCTTTTTTACTGTTTTTTGCAAATCGATGATGTAAATCCCGTTGCGCTCTGTAAAAATATAGGGCGCCATTTTCGGATTCCACCGGCGAGTTTGATGGCCGAAGTGTACACCAGCTTCTAATAGCTGTTTCATGGATATTACTGACATAATAAAGCACCTCCTGTTTTTCCTCCGCACTCCTCATCTGTTGCTTTTTCCGGTAGCCGGCACAGACCGCAAAATCAGAATGCGTGTGTATTTTACACCGTATGATAGTATATCACAGCCAACACAATATCTCAAGAGTATTAGTCGTTTTTTCACTATCTATTTATGTATAGGACTCAATATATGGTAGTATTTTCAAATCAGGAATTTTTATTCAGTTCAAGAATAAGCATAACCTCGCCTTTTCCGATCGAGACGGCTTTGGCAATTTCGACAACATGATAGCCTTGGCGATGCATGGCTACGACCTGCTGCCGTTTATCCTGCACATTCTCCCGCAGATTGTTTGGTACAGACACTGGATTTGCGATTACTGTTGATACCATCTGAAGCTTTTCTGAAGAGCCATACGGTTCCAGCGGCTGTATGCGTTTTACATTATCGTTGCCGGGAATAGACGCTTCCGGAATAGACACCGGTGGTCTATGTTCCGCCTGTTGCAACAGATCTTCAAGAATACGTATTTTAGCATCAGCCTCTTCTAACAGATATTCAAGCTGTGTCATTTGCTGTTCCAGCTTTCCGACAGCCGTATCAGCAGTGTCTTGCATTTGCATGCGAAATTCATCTGCCATGGAAGCAACATTTATAGAAAACATCTTAATCACCATTTGTCTTTTATATACAGCAAATACAATAACGGCAATTAAGACGGCCACCACTATTCCAACTGGCACAGCCATCACCTCTTAGGTTTTTATATCGATTGTATGTCCCAGTGGAGACTTAATCCGCCTGGGCGTTTCGGGGGACGATTGCGGCTCCTTATCGTGATGCTGTTCCT
>POVV01000870.1_pt1 | contig 14719 bp, 9 predicted proteins | sample 1560271 | NCBI WGS metagenome assembly POVV01 (sample SAMN08337232, study PRJNA429181) | Bioreactor metagenome, whole genome shotgun sequencing project. | biome: cows' rumen and soil; feature: anaerobic; isolation source: anaerobic chemostat enrichment culture, galacturonate as sole carbon source...... | reverse complement strand
ACAACCGAATAGTCCCCTGCAATTCACTTGTCAGCCAGCGCTTTTGCGGTGGCTTGTTTGTGGTGCATATTTTTATTGGCTCATTTCTTTTTCAATTCACCACTTGACTTTTACTTTGCAGGCTTAAATTAAGCTAGTTTTATGATTGACCAGGGTCAATCGTTGGGTGGAACAAAGATGCGTAGTGTTTACGCATCTTTAATAGCTTCGTACGTGATTTTCCTTATGCAGTCCAATAATTAGTCAATAATATTTCGAATGTACCTTCTTTGATTCCCAGGATGCGTTCTAACAGGGACTGGGCCATTTTGACTTTACCGGCGATGGCTTCAGACGGTTCTTGAAAAAAAATGGCTTCCCACACACAAGACAGGGTACTCCAGAAAAAAACAATGGCTTGTTGCAGGCAAGGCACCTGCATGGTTCCTTCCTGGTTGCCCTGTTTGAGTATGCTGGTGAGAATCGGATTAAAGACGTTTTCGACCAGGCCTTTCCAGGTTTTGTAGTATAAGCTGAGCTGTCCTTCGTCCCATAGATTTTTATAAAGGATATTTTTCATTTGATGAGGGTGAAACAGGTGCTCAATAAATAACTGCAGCTTGGGCAGGGCATTGAGCTGGCGGCTTTCCCATTCGAATGAAGCGGCCATTTCGGTAGCCCAGCGCTGGCAAATGGCTTCCAGGATGGCTTCTTTGGATGGGTAATAGTGATAGAAGGTGCCTTTAGCCGTGCCGGCTTTTTTGGTAATATCAATGATCATTGTTTTTTGGTAGCCACCGGCACGAAACAGCTCAAGCGCTGCATCCATCAATTCGGTCCGCCGGACTTCAGCTTCTTTTATAACTCTAGCTATGAAAAACACCTCCTAACCGGATTTCGATCCTGTTGTCAAGATATGCGGAATTTGTTTAATTATTAACACTGAAAATGACCTGAGTCAATTATAATTTTATATAAATAGCTTTTGTATTGTCAAGAAGAGAGTTTTCGCTTGACAATATGACAAAGAATTTTTTACAATATAATTGACCTGGGTCATTAATAGCGCTATTAGCGTGATTCGCATAAAAGTTCTATATTTTTTTACCATAAGATTGACCTGGGTCAATTGTGGGATGTATTTACATGATAAGGGGGGAAAGTGCAATTTAACAGACAGTGGAGTTCAGGGAGCAGTTCAGCAAAAAGGAGGAAGTTATTGTGCAGAGTGAAATTGCCAAGAGGTTAAAACTCAGGTATTCTCCGGTAGCCATACTCTTTACCAATGAGAAACCATCGGGCGCAATGGAGTTTAAGGAAGGGCGCTGGGGGTGTGTTGCAGCGATGTTAACCGCTGCAGCTAAAGGGCGCCAGGCTGTTTTCAGCCGTACTACTTTTGGCTGTGAGGGAGGCGGCGTCGGCTTAGGATTGTTACATGAGTATTCAGAAGGCATGGAATATTTTCTGTCTACAGGAAAAGAGGGTCTAACTCCGGTGGAGGGAATACGCGAGCCAGAGGGTTTCAAAAAAACACCTGAGCTGGCAAAAGCCTGGATGGAGTCAGTTCCTAACATTGCTGTAGCGGAACAATACATTGTATTTAAACCGCTGACAGAAGTTGACGCTGCTAAAGAAGAACCGAAGGTGGTTGTGTTTTACGCCAATGCGGACCAATTGACGGCACTCATTGTGTTGGCTAATTATGGCCGTCCCGGTCATGACAGTGTTATTGCACCCTTTGCAGCAGGCTGTCAAACCACCTGTTTGTTTCCCTGGAGCGAGGCAACCGGCGAACGTCCGCGAGCTGTCATTGGGATGACAGATATTTCGGTACGTCCGCGTATTGACGCCGATCTCTTATCCTTCAGTGTGCCGTACATCATGTTTAAAGAGATGGAAAACAATGTGCCAGGAAGTTTTCTTGATAAGCATGAATGGAAGCAAATCGCCGAACGCATTCCGGTAAGCAACGGTTACTAATCGCGAAGCTCTATAGCTGTTTTTTTCGCTATAGAGCTTTTCTGTAGTTTGCTACTGCATGGTCATATGCGCATTAGCCCAACAGCACACCTGCGAAACCAAACTAGCGGTTATTCATTTGGCGTGCTTAGAAATTCAATCAGGCCTTGCGTACCGTTGAGAATGACAAGGGTTCAGTTTGCTTTAGTTTGCTATATAACCTTACGCTCTAGTCAGAGTAAAAAACACTTGGCAGGTGTTGATGTGACTGTCATTGATAATAGGCAATGTGCTTAGAATTTATGAGAGGCAATCCACTTATTGGAATATGTATATACCTTAGGGTTAGCTAGAAGCGGGAAAATAAAAGTTCGGCTTCAGTTAACAATGAAACCGAACTAATGCCTATTTCACTTTGGGAAAATATGCTATACTAACTTTACAGGCTGCTCGGGGACGGTTAGCCCACACTCTTTTTAGAAAGGGGGTGGTGTGATCTGCTCCCCAAAAGTTAGACAAAAATTGACGTTAAGCAACTAACGAGGATTGAATCCTGTATTGTACAGGACTCAGTCCTTTTAGTTTGCTCTTAATCCGTTTGTTGTTATAGTAATCTATGTATTTTATTAACTCGACCCTAAATTCATCCATAGAACTGAATTCCCTCAGATAAAGCAGTTCAGATTTTAATAATCCAAATAAGTTTTTTATTACAGAATTATCTAAACAGTTCCCCTTTCTGGACATACTTTGCCGTATGCCCTTTTTCTTTAGACGAAACTGGTACTGCTTATGTTGATATTGCCATCCTTGATCGGAATGAAAAATAAGGCTTGTATCATAGGGTATCTTAGCAAAGGATTTGTCCAGCATGTCCATTACCTGTCTGAGAACAGGAAGTTCACTGATGTTGTAGCTTATGATTTCACCATTATACATACCTCAATCAGGGGAAAGACAGGCGGCCGCTTATCCGGCTGCAGGGCAAATGGCTCCAGGACCTTGGTTTTTTGAGCGGGGCAAAAATCGAAGTAACCGAAAGCAATGGCAGCCTGTTCATTAAGGCCCGGCGGTGGGAGAGCCGCTGCTGACGAGTGGAGGTGCAGCGGTATGTGGGGCGAGATCGTAAGAGGGTGGCGGGTAGAGGTCGCACTGTGGGTTTGCTACTGGAACGCACTGGACCGGAAGGACCAGGAGAGCGTCCGGTACTGTGCCGATCACAGCTTGCTGCTGTCGGTGTTCTGGCTGGTTGTGCTGGTCGGCGGGGTAATGACGCTGGGGATGGTTGTTCAGTTTTTGCAGGGAGGCTGCCGGTGAATGCCGGCGGCTTTTTTTTATGTTTGGCGAGGTTTATATTTAAGTTGTATAAATTATGGTAATTTTGTAGAATTAAAATAATAACAAATGCATTTTGTCGATTATATTAAAGAAAGGGTGAAAGAAATGGAGTATGATTTGAAAGCTAATTTATTGGTTCTAGCTAAATACTTTGGTCTTCTGGGAATCTGGTGGTATGTATTAAAACTAGGCGTTCCATTCATACTGAAGAGACTGGACCAGGCAGGCGTTTTTATGGCAGCACGCGTTCAAGTAAGAGAATACGTAGTAGTTGTTGTTGAAAGTCTATTTCTGCTTTGCCTCGTTATTTTATCTAGCCTTTGCTTTATGTTTGATCGTAACTATGTGCTGCTTGGCAGCTTATTTTTTTATGGGATCATAGCAGGTTCATTTGTCCGTCATTTACGTAACAATAATCCACAATTATTTTCTTTAGTACAATGGAGTAAAAGCAATATTAAAATAAAAAATTACTATGCAAATCGCTTTAAATTAATTTGTGATCAATTGCCTGAGCTTATATATTTATGGGGATGCACAGTAGTAACGTTGCAAATTTTCCGTCTTCCCTGGCCAGGGGAATTTTACTACGCAGGATTTCTCATTTTGCCTGTTTATTTAAATGTATGGATCTATTGTTCAACTGGTTTTCGTATGCAAACAGATGGAAGCGTAATATATGGGCGTAAATGGATTACTTATACGATTATAACTTGCTTAACACTATACATTGGTTATATCGATTATCAAACAGTTGTACTTGATAGTAAAACACTGACACTTGATTCGATTGGGTTATTTAGTATTCTTATAACATTAGGTATTTTTGGGGCCTTAGAGAGATTTTTTAAATTTTGGAATGATGACTATAGAAGCTATAGTCATGGCGCCCATTAAGTCTGAAAAGTATTTAATGAAGTATATTAATCATGCTATAAGGTTTAAAGGGAAACCCTGCTTAAAAATAGAATCTTATATCGTTATATTTGGAATGGATTTATGAGTTGTGTCGTTAAAATAATTGGGTTTGAAAAACCAGGTTGGGTGGTTTTCGATGAAGCTCGAAGAAATTAAAAATAATACTGCGATTTCCGGTATCGAACCAGGGGCGGTAGTCCGTATCATCACAACTGAACCTGTTGGTGAAAATGCGATTACCGTGTACTATAAAACGGCCGATGGAAGAGTGCTTGAACGCATGCTTTTTCGAACAGATGAAGCGAATTTGGCAATCGCTGATGCTGGGCGGCCATGGACTTTTGCAGTTTCAGGTGCTGATTTTAAATTAGCGGCTGAAGCCTATCGGATAAACTTAGCTTATCTATTTGATCCTATGATGGCAATTCATACATCGAATGTGGAGCCTTTGCCGCATCAGCTTACAGCCGTTTATGAATCTCTCTTACCACGGCAGCCACTTCGATTTGTCTTAGCTGATGATCCTGGTGCAGGAAAAACGGTTATGGCTGGTTTGTTTATTCGGGAATTGCTAATGAGAGCGGACGCTAAACGAATTTTAATTGTTGCTCCTGGTAGCCTTGTCGAACAATGGCAAGATGAGATGTACGAAAAGTTTGGCTTACACTTTACGGTATTTTCGCGCGAACAAGTAGAGCAGTCTCATAGCGGTAATCCATTTGAAGATACTGACTTATTGGTGGCCAGGGTGGATCAATTGTCTCGTAGTGAAGATTTACGCGCGAAACTAAAATTAAGTCACTGGGATTTAATTGTAGTCGATGAAGCACACAAGCTTTCAGCAAGTTATTCGGGAAATAAAGTTAGTAAAACAAAACGATTTTTGCTTGGGGAATTACTAGGGTCCCTTACTCGCCACTTCTTATTGATGACCGCTACGCCTCACAATGGAAAAGAGGAAGAATTTCAATTATTTTTGTCGCTTCTAGACTCAGATCGATTTTATGGAAGATTCCGTGATGGAGTGCATAAGGTTGATGTAAGTGATTTAATGCGTCGGATGGTTAAAGAAGATCTTTGCAAATTTGATGGGACACCACTATTTCCAGAACGACGTGCCTATACGGTAAACTATCGGTTGTCAAATGCGGAGGAAGCATTATATATGGCAGTTACCGATTACGTACAAAAAGAAATGGACAAGGCGGATCGTTTAGAAGATGGTAGCCGGCGTGGTACGGTTGGTTTTGCTTTGACTGCCTTGCAACGTCGTCTGGCATCGAGTCCCGAGGCTATTTATAAATCACTGACACGGCGCCATCGGAAGCTAGCGCGGCGTGTCGAAGAAGAAAAACGCCGTCAGGGAAGTCGAGGGATTGCGGAAACTGTAGATTTTGATGGCGAAGATATTTGGGAAGCGGCAGAAGCTCTTTCTCCAGAAGCATATGAAGAATTTGAAGAAGAAGTCGTGGATCAAGCAACAGCCGCACAAACTATTAAAGAACTTGAAGCAGAAATCGCGATATTAAAAGAATTAGAAGAACAAGCTTGCCGGGTGGTGTATTCCGACCAAGATCGCAAGTGGGAAGAGCTTTCCAAGTTGTTGCAAAACAGACCAGAAATGCTTGATTCTGAGGGGCGGCAACGCAAATTAATTATATTTACCGAACATCGCGATACCTTAAACTATCTTTTCGTCAAGATAAAGGGGCTCTTGGGGAGTGCAGAAGCAGTTGTGGTGATCCATGGGGGTATTAAGCGCGAAGAGCGACGCAAAGTACAAGAATCATTTCGCAATGATCCAAATGTGCGGGTACTTCTTGCCACTGATGCCGCTGGTGAAGGGGTCAATCTCCAGAATGCTAATCTGATGGTTAATTATGATCTGCCCTGGAATCCAAATCGCTTGGAACAGCGTTTCGGTCGTATACACCGTATTGGACAAACAGAAGTCTGCCATCTCTGGAATATTGTTGCAGCGCAAACACGTGAGGGGGATGTATTTTATCGCCTCTTGGAAAAATTAGAAAATGAACGAGCAGCGTTAGGTGGACGTGTTTTTGATATTTTAGGTGAAATTTTTGAGGAAAAAAGCCTAAAAGACATGCTAGTTGAGGCCATTCGTTATGGTGATGACCCAGAAGTACGAGCCCAACTTTTACGTAAGGTTGATGGCGCTTTTGATACGAACCATCTGGAAAGTATTATCAAGCGAAATGCTCTTTGTGAAGAAGTCATGGATGAGAAGCGGCTTTTCTCAGTTAAAGAAGAAATGGAAAAGGCTGAAGCGCGAAAACTCCAGCCGTACTTTATTCGTGCTTTTTTCAGTCAGGCTTTTGAACGAATGGGTGGTGAATTACGTCCTCGTGAGGAAGGCCGTTATGAAATTACTCATGTCCCGGCAATTATCAGGGAGCGAGATCGTCAACGTTTTGATCACAGTCGGCGGAATGCCAATCCTGTGCTAAAGCGATATGAGCGAATTTGCTTTGAGAAACAGTATGTTCGCCTTCTTGATCGCGTTGGGGCGCCTATGGCTAGCCTGGTTCATCCGGGGCATCCATTAATGCAAGCTGTAATTGATATGGTTCTTGATCAGCACAAAAATAAACTAAAGCAGGGAACAATTTTCGTTGATCCCAATGATTTTGGGTTGATTCCCAAAATGTTATTTATTATTGATCATTCCGTTAAAGAAGGTAGCGAGCCAGATAAGCTCGCATCTCGTCGTATTCAATTTGTTGAAATTGATCCTCAAGGTCGGGCTATTCATGCTGGCTGGGCACCTCATTTGGATTTACAACCTATAGAGAGTAATGATCGGAGTCTGGTCGAGGATATTTTACAAGCTCCGTGGTTAAATCAAAATTTGGAGCAAGTAGCGTTGGATCATGCTTCCACTTATTTGATCCCTACTCATTTCGAAGAAGTTAAGACTCGCCGGCAGAGTCAGGTGGATAAAATCTTACTGGCAGTGCATGAGCGGTTGATTAAAGAAATTAATTATTGGCAAGAGCAAGCCATAAAATTGAAAGAAGGAGTAGCTGCCGGTAAGCAACCACAAGTTAATTATGATAATGCATTGCGTATGATAGATGAAATGAGTGCTCGATTACAGGCACGCACGACGGAGTTAGAGAATAAGCGTCATATTGTTTCAGCGACACCGGTCATTGTGGGTGGAGCCTTGGTTATTCCGGCGGGTCTCTTGGCGCAACGTAAGGGACAGCCTGAGTGGTCGGCTGATGCAGAAGCCAGACGCCGCATTGAAACTATGGCTATGCAAGCAGTTATGTCAGTAGAAAGAGCTATGGGGCATGATGTGTATGATGTTTCGGCTGAAAAATGTGGTTGGGATGTAACCAGTATTCCTAGAGCAATAGAGGGTAAGCTACCCAAATCACGCCATATTGAGGTAAAAGGCCGAGCAATGGGGAGCAAGACCATCACGGTGACGCGTAATGAGATTATGTATGGATTAAATCAAAAAGACAAATTTATACTTGCTATTGTTCTGGTAGATGGCGATCAAGTGGATGGTCCTTACTATGTGCGGCAGCCGTTTACACAAGAACCAGACTGGGCAGAAACAAGTAAAAACTTAGATATTTATCAGCTATTGGCCAAGGCAGAACGACCAATATAGAACGGAGAAATAAATGATAGAAATAAAAACACCTAAAAAACTCATTGAGGTTGCTTTGCCATTAGATATCATTAATAAAGCTGCAGCAAGAGAGAAATCAATTCGCCATGGGCATCCCAGTACTTTGCATCTTTGGTGGGCCCGTCGTCCTTTGGCCGCGGCTCGTGCTGTTATCTTTGCTCAGATGGTCAACGATCCAGGGTACGAACGCCATCTTGGCCGTGGCATGAACAAAGAAAAAGCAGCTTTGGAGCGAGAACGGCTGTTTGGCATTATAGAAAGATTAGTTCAGTGGGAAAACACTAACAACGAAGAGGTATTACGAGAAGCTCGCGAAGAAATATGGAAATCCTGGCGAGAAACTTGTTTGTTAAACAAAAATCATCCTCAAGCTGCGGAACTTTTTAATCCAGATAAACTGCCTGCTTTTCATGATCCATTTGCTGGTGGAGGAACTATACCGTTAGAAGCTCAACGGTTAGGCCTAGAAGCCTGGGCTTCTGATCTTAATCCCGTAGCAGTAACCATTAATAAAGCGATGATTGAGATTCCGCCTAAATTTGCTGGACGAGCACCGGTAGGGCCATTGCCAGACGGAGAAATTCAAACAACTTTGGTGGCTGATTGGTCGGGTGCAAAAGGGTTGGCAGAAGATGTTCGTCGCTATGGCGCTTGGATGCGTACTGAGGCTGAAAAACGTATTGGACATCTATACCCCAAAATTGAAATTACGGAAGAAATGGCAAGTGAGCGAGCCGACCTAAAGCCATTGGTTGGTCAGAAGTTGACAGTAATTGCTTGGTTGTGGGCGAGAACAGTGAAGAGTCCAAATCCTGCATATTCTCATGTAGATGTACCATTAGTTTCTTCTTTTGTACTATGTGGTAAAGCGGGACGAGAGGCATATGTAGAGCCGGTAATTCAAGAAGATAAATATAAATTTAATGTAATAATTAATAAACCACCAATTTCTGCAAAAAATGGAACTAAACTTTCTCGCGGGGCTAATTTCAAATGTTTATTATCAGATTCACCAATTGAGCCCAAATATATTTACTCCGAAGCAAATGCGGGACGACTAGGAATAAAGTTAATGGCAGTTATTGCAGAAAGTGAAAGCGGGAAAGTGTATCTGTCACCTTCTTCATTAAATGAGTTTATAGGCGAGATGGAAAATTCGGTATGGAAGTCGGACCTTCCAATGCCAAATAATCCAAGGTGGTTTTCACCACCTTTATATGGCTTGAAAAATTATGGTGATCTTTTTAGTAAACGTCAATTAATAGCATTAAATACTTTTTCAAACATAATTCCGGAAGTTGTCGATAAAATCAAGAACGATGCTATAATAGCTGGTATGGTAGATGATGAATTAGGCTTGAATAATGATGGGATGGGTGCTAGCGCTTATGCTCAGGCTTTGGGCGTTTATTTAGGGCTAGGAATTGGGCGAAGTGCCAATTACTGGTCATCTTTTACCCCGTGGGGTGGAGATTTTATTGTGCAGACCTTTGGCCGTCAGGCTATTCCTATGGTTTGGGATTATGCAGAGGTAAATCCGTTTTCTCATTCAACTGGAAACTGGTGTGGGGCGCTTAATTGGATTGAACGGGTAATATCTTATAGCCTAACTGGAAACAAGAAAGGCCATGTTGTTCAATCGGATGCTCAAAAACAACAGATTAGTGCCCGGAAAGTTGTGTCAACTGATCCTCCATACTATGACAATATTGGCTATGCAGATCTGTCTGACTTTTTTTATGTTTGGTTACGGCGTTCATTAAAGCCTATTTTCCCTAATTTATATGCTACTCTTGCTGTTCCTAAGGCAGAAGAATTGGTTGCCTCGCCGTATAGACATGGAAATAAGGGAGCGGCGGAAGCTTTTTTCCTTGAAGGAATGACTTCTGCCATGCATAGTCTTGCGGAACAAGCTCATCCTGCATTTCCTGTTACTATTTATTATGCATTTAAACAGGCAGATACCAAGGAGGAGAACGGGACATCTAGTACTGGTTGGGAAACCTTTTTAGAGGCTGTAATACAAGCTGGGTTTACTATTTCTGGTACTTGGCCGATGAGGACAGAGCGCGATCAAGGTTTAAAAACAGGAAGTAATGTTCTTGCTTCAAGCATTGTTTTGGTTTGTCGAAAGCGATCTAGTGATGCAGCAACTACCTCACGGCGAGAATTTGTGCGTGAGCTAAATGCCGTACTACCTGAAGCATTGTATGAAATGACACGAGGTGGTTTAAATTCGCCAGTAGCCCCTGTAGATTTATCTCAAGCTATTATTGGACCAGGAATGGCCATCTTCAGCCGGTATGCAGCGGTACTTGAGGCTGATGGTAAGCCGATGTCAGTCCGGACCGCACTGCAATTAATTAATCGTTTCTTAGCTGAGGACGATTTTGAGCATGATACTCAATTTTGTTTAAGCTGGTTCGAAAATTCGGGTTGGAGTGAAGGTAAATATGGTGATGCTGAAGTACTTTCTAAATCTAAAGGAACCAGTGTTGAGAGTTTACAGCAGGCTGGTGTCGCTGAAAGTGGTGGTGGAAAGTTCCGATTGTTACGGTGGAATGAATTACCTCAAAAATGGTCACCTAGCCAAGATAAACGTACGCCTATATGGGAAGGATTACATCAACTTATTAGGGCTCTAAACCAAGAGGGAGAGGACGGATCTGGGAAACTGTTGGCAGGTATGCCCACACTAATTGAACCAGTGCGTTCACTGGCTTATCGTCTTTATACTCTTTGCGAACGTAAAGGATGGGCCGAAGAAGCTAGAGCATATAACGAGCTTATTAATGCATGGCAAGGTATTGAACAGAATTCATATACAATTGGTCATGTTGGAGCACAGATAGAACTTGAGATCTAGGAGATGGTTTTTATGAGCTTAAAGCCATGGCGTGAGATTGCGATACCGCATGAAGATGTATTAAAAGGCACGTTCCAGCAAGCAGAGTTTGCGGCCGATTTGTCTCGGGTTCACGAAGGTTCTGCAACTTCCGAATATCAGGATGCAGCATTGTTTTATAAGCGTACATTCATTACTGAGGGAATGAAGTTGTTACTGGATTCGGTAGTGAGACGTTTATCTGGTTGTGGAGGAGATCCTGTCATTCAATTGCAAACTGCCTTTGGTGGTGGTAAAACCCACACTATGTTGGCAGTTTACCATTTAGCAAAAGGTGTTGTGCCCGCAAGTGATTTGTTGGGTATTCCGCCTATCCTAGATGCTGCTGGCGTTACGGAGTTGCCGAAAGCACAAATTGTAGTCTTAGATGGTACACGATTTGCTCCTGGGCAGCCTAAAATTCGTAATGGAATAACCATACGAACGTTGTGGGGAGAATTAGCTTGGCAGCTTGGTGGAATCGACACTTATCGTATGGTCGAGGATAGCGATGTAAATGGTACAGCACCAGATTCTGAAGTGTTACAAGAACTATTAGCATATAAAGAACCGGTTGTTATTCTTGTCGATGAATTAGTAGCATATGTACGCCAGTTTGAAGAAGGCCGCAGTTATCCTGGAGGAACATTTGAATCGAATTTGACCTTTATTCAAAATCTTACGCAGGCATTAAAAGCAGTTCCGCGGGCAAGTTTGCTTGTATCACTGCCAGAATCAAAGCAATCTGAAGCAGGTAGCATTCGTGGGCAAAAGGCAATGGACCGGCTAGCGCATACCCTATCTCAGGAAAGTTTAGAAAAAGTTTTTGGCCGGGTACATGCATTGTGGAAACCAGTGGCAACAGAAGAAGCTTTTGAAATTGTACGTCGCCGATTATTTAATGATGTCCGCAATCGACAAGAGGTAGAGGTTGTATGTCGCACTTTTGCGGATTATTATTTGGAATATGCTCATGAATTTCCTCCGGAGACGCAGGAAAGCCGGTATTATGAGCGTCTACTTAGTGCTTATCCGATTCATCCGGAAGTGTTTGATCGCCTTTATGAAGATTGGTCATCCTTAGATGATTTCCAACGCACTCGTGGGGTGCTTAAATTAATGGCTAAGGTGATCCATCGTCTATGGAAGGACAATAATCAAGATCTTTTAATCTTGCCGGGCAGCTTACCGCTTTATGATGCGGATACGCGTAATGAAGCCATTTACTATTTGCCACCTGGGTGGGACCCCGTTCTAGAGCGTGATATTGATGGCGATCGAGCTGAGACGACAGAGATTGAAAATCATGATACTCGCTTTGGGAGTGTACAGGCATGCCGACGAACTGCACGGGCTATTTTTCTTGGCAGTGCTCCTAGTGCTTCCAATCACATGGCACGGGGGCTTGAGGTCGAGCGGTTACTATTAGGAGTAGCTCAACCAGGTCAACCTGTAGGATTGTTTAAAGACGCCATACGTCGCCTAGAAGATCGGTTACATTATATGAACCATGCCAATAGTCGCTTTTGGTTTGATACTAAGCCGAACTTACGTCGCGAAATGGAGGAGCGTAAACGACGTTATCAGGATAGAGATCACGTTTTACCTATTATTCGCGAACGTGTACAACGTAGTTTGGGTGGAAGCCTATTTTATGTTCATGTTTTTACGCCGAGTGCTGATATTCCCGACGATACACAGTTGCGTTTGGTAGTGTTGCCACTCGAAGCTGCGTTTAGTCGAAATTCGCCAACTGCCGCAATTGATCAAGCACTGGAAATATTGCGAAATCGCGGGGAACAACCTCGCCAAAAACAAAATCGCTTGATTTATCTTGCAGCCGACTATGATGTGGTAGCTCGATTAAAAGATCAGGTTCGGTCAGTTTTAGCCTGGCAATCCATTGTTAAGGATAGCCAAGACATGCGTCTTAATTTAGATCAATTTCAATTAAAGCAAGCAAGCGAAAGCCTTGATAGTGCCAATAAGGCCTTAGAGCGTATGGTACGGGAAACCTATAAGTGGGTTTTATCGCCAATGCAAGAGGTTACTCCTACCAAGGGGATTTCTGATATTTGTTGGGAGCAGTTTACCATTAATACAAGTGCTCCCAATATGGCAGCAGAAATATTACGAGTATTAAAAGAAAATGAGATCTTAATCACTGAGTGGGCGCCTGTTCATTTAGCTAGATTGCTGAAGGATTGGTTTTGGAAAGATGCACCGGATGTTAGTGCCATGGATGCTTGGCACAAGAGTTGCGCTTATCTCTATATGCCACGGTTAAAAAATGAAGAGGTTTTCCGCATAGCAATTGAATCTGGAGCCGAAAGTCGAGATTTTTTTGCGGTGGCTCAGGGAAAAGAAAATGAGCAATATGTAGGTTTTTCTTTTGGCACACGTACAGGTATTTTCTTAGATCATTCGTTATTATTGATTGATCCTAATGCTGCGATAATCTTTGAGAGTCAAAAACAAGCAGCAAATGTAGCAACACAGCAGCCAGGCAATGCTTCCGGTGGTTTAGTTCGAGAAACACCATTTAGCAATGGTGGTGGGGCTGCTGCGGGAGTGCCAGCAGTGACTACAACTGTATCTAATAATAAAACACATTTTTATGGTAGTATTGAGCTAGATCCTATTCGTGCTAAAGTGCAGTTTAATGATTTAGTAGATGAAGTTATTAATCATTTTACATCTAAGCCTGGTGTACGAGTAAAGATCAATATTGAAGTTGAAGCTCAGGCTGACGATGGATTTGATGATTCTCTTCAACGAGTGGTCAAAGAAAATTGTAATGTCTTAAATTTCAGAGCAGCAGAATTTGAAAAGTAAAATAAATAAAAGCGGCTCTACCCGGTGATATCCGGTCTGGAGCCGCTTTTCTAAATTGGTTAAAAACTGCAGGAGACATGTTGCTTTTGGCAAAGAACTTTTTTATATTGAATTTATAAACAGTGAGGATACCTTATGGTAAAAGTGGCAGCAGCTTTAATAAGAAAAAACGATCGTATATTAGTTGCACGAAGACCTGTGAATGACCATCTTGCAGGCCTATGGGAATTTCCTGGTGGCAAGATAGAAAACGGTGAAACACCTGAGGAATGCTTGTATAGAGAAATATTGGAAGAGTTATGTATTAAAATTAAAGTCATAGGCTATTTTGCCGATAGTACGTATGCGTATTCCACTAAAAGCATACATTTACTAACTTTTTGGGTAGAGTTAGTCGATGGGGAAATCCAGGCTTTAGTTCATGATGAAGTGAGATGGGTTACGCTTGATGAATTAAGTGCACTTCCTTTTGCGCCGGCAGATATACCAATTGTCAAAAAAATAAGAGGTGAGGACTTGTTTGATCCAGGATTAAAAATAGGTAGCGTACTTGATAATAAAACTTTGTCTAAGTTATTTAAATGTGGAACCCAAGGCGGAATGCGGCGTTCACTTAAAACGAACACTTTAGTCCTTATATCAGATCATGTTACACCACTTTATCAAGATCGATGGGAGAATAATATATTTTATTATACTGGTATGGGCTTAAATGGCCATCAAGAACTTGATTTTATGCAAAATAAAACTTTAGCCCAGTCCAATACTAATGGAGTACATGTTTATTTATTTGAGAAGTATCAAGATAAGGAATATACTTTCGCTGGACAGGTTAAACTAATAGATACGCCTTTTCAAGAGGAACAATTGGATATTGAAAAGAATCCACGAAAAGCATGGGTGTTTCCGCTAAAATTGCTGGTAGATAATTAATCTGTATTGCTGGATATGCTAGGTAGAAACTTTGATTTTCTACGCTATATTTGGTTGAAAGCGTCAATATTTAAGATAGTGTCAACATCAATTTCAATTTCCCCAAAGTCATCAATCGAAAATTCCCCAATAGTACACTAGTTAGTCTCTTGAGTCGACTCTGGCCGGAAATAGCCGGCTTTTTTCTTTTCTTTAATGCGATAGCT
>POVV01000869.1_pt1 | contig 14744 bp, 13 predicted proteins | sample 1560271 | NCBI WGS metagenome assembly POVV01 (sample SAMN08337232, study PRJNA429181) | Bioreactor metagenome, whole genome shotgun sequencing project. | biome: cows' rumen and soil; feature: anaerobic; isolation source: anaerobic chemostat enrichment culture, galacturonate as sole carbon... | reverse complement strand
TAGCAGCGTAATCTTTTTGATAGCCTGCGCGGCGTCCTGTTGGACGCTTGCTTTGCTATACCCTTTCTGAACCATCTGCGTTTCCCAGCTTTCCTCATTTTCAGGCTTGACTTTTAATAGTTAGTCTTTCAACATCAATCATACCGGAGTTTTACGATGGTTTCCTGTTATTTTTGTTGCGGATAATCACCGGTCGAAGCAGTTCAACTCAATACAGCTACTTAATACTATCTCCGGTTGACGCTTTATGCATCCTGACGCGTCTGTGCCGAAAAAAATAGAAAGCCCGTAAAACCATGTGCTTACAGGGCTTTACGGGTTGTGCCACCGGCTTACGCGACTGCAGCCGCTACTCTTCCTTGCGGTTGACAATCGCTTTTACCGCCTTTTCGAATTTAGGGCGGGGCATCAGGACAAAGTGACCGCACTTTTGGCATTTCAGGCCAAAGTCGATGCCGGTGCGAGTGACTTCCCACAAAGCGGAGCCGCACGGATGCTGTTTCTTCATTTTGACGATATCACCGATTTGATAACGGACAATCATGACTGACCGCCTCCGGGTTCTGTATTTTTTCGTACCGGCGCCTGCGCAGCCGCCGGCAGGGGGATGGCGGCCGCGGCAAACAGCTCCTGAACCTGACGGCGAATCGCCGCTTCCACGCCGCTCTGCTCCAGCGGCAAGGTTTTGGCGACAATCCGCATCATCAGTTCACCTGGCCGCATGTCAACAATGCCGGATACCTTAGGCGCCTCGATGATTTGCGGTAAATCCTTAACCGCCGCGCAGGCTTGCTTCAGCAGGGATTCCACCTGCCGCAGATCGGCATCATAAGCAACCGGAATATTGACGGTTGCCAGCATGTGGCCGCGCGTATGATTTGATACTTTGGTGATCGAGCCGTTAGGGATAATGTGCAGCACGCCATTGGAGCCGCGCAGCTTGGTGATCCGAAAGCCCATATCCTCGACCGTACCGGCCATATCGCCGCTGACGATGTAATCACCGACCGAATACTGGTCCTCAAACAGGATAAAAAAGCCGGTGATCACGTCTTTCACCAGTGTCTGCGCGCCAAAACCGACCGCTAAGCCGATTACGCCCGCACCGGCGAGGATTGACGTGGTATCAATCTGAAACTCCCGTAAAATCATGACCAGCGCGACAAAATAGACGACATACTGGACAATGCTTTTTAACAAGGTACTGAGCGTGCGGGCTCGCCGCTCCTCCAGATAGAAGTGCTTGGCACCGGTTCTGGGCATAAAAAAGCGGTCAACAATCAGCTTAAGAAACCGCATAACCAAGGCGGAGCCGCCAATAATCAGGCAGAGCCGCAACGCTTTATGCCCGATTAATAATAGCCAATCCGGTGAAAATAATTCACTCATCACTCATTCCCCCAACCACTGCCAGATCTCTTTGACAGCGGAATCTTCGTTGCCTGCTTCGCGGCACACACACTTCTCTGATGTATATTTTCGGTTGAGGGGAAAAACTCCTGCTTTTTCTGGCATTCACCTAAACAAAGTATGCCGCATATCGTATGGGTAGTATGCGCGAGGTGATCATCATGGCAAGCGAACAACGGCCTATTGTTGATACCGTTCTTGGCGATGTTGCCGCCCTTGTTCCTCAGTTTTCCTCGATTGTCGCCTCTTACCGGCTGCTGGTCGGCGCGGCCGAGGAACTTCGCCGCACCAACGGATGCAAGGACATTACGGAACGGGCAATACTTCGTGCCGACAGAGCCGGCACACTCATTGACATGCTGCTCGAGATCCTCTGCAGCAAAATCGCCTTCAGTACCAACTTTCTCGCTGTGAGTTCAGCGCCTGTTGATGTATTCGGCTATTTGTCGGCTGCCTATGCCTGTGATCCGTCACGCTTAACCGCTGAGCAGATCATTGAACTGGAAGCGCTGCGCCAACTGCTGTGCAGAGGCCGCTCTGACACTTGTTTTCCTGATCCGAAACCTTGCGTGCCGCAACCAGCGGCCGCCCAACCTGCTTCACAGGCAATCCCTTCGGATATCGCCGATGAGCTGGAAACAGAGATTACCGAAGAACTGTCTGCGATTATTGCCCCGCGGCAGTCTGATCCCAAAAATAAATAAAGCAACAAAAAACCTGCGCCACTTGGCGCAGGTTTTCTCAGACTGTTGAGAAACCTAAAATTCAGGCCGTCGAGAAAGGTCGAGATGCTAGACGGCCCGAGGAAGCGCGCGCAGACAGTACGTTAACGGTACGGCAAGCGCGCTCCCGCAGGGCTAACAACGCAGATCGGCCTTTATCGACGGCCTGAAAAAACCTGCGCCAGTTGACGCAGGTTTTCTATTATGCGTGGTTGCCGATATGGGCGATATGCCGGACTGGGCAGTCGACCGCCGCCAGTTGTGCCAGCAATTCTTCGGTTTCCTTGATATCGGCCCGAATCACCAGCTCCGAATCACCGTTAGGCAACGGGTAAACGGCCAGACTGCTGATATTGATGCCTAGCTCGGCAAAAATCTTGGTGATCTTATGCAAGCGTCCCACTTCGTCAGATACGTCAATGGTTAAGCGGGTTCTGCCTTTTTGCAGTCCCATGACCTCAATAAAGCATTTAAAGATGTCTGTTTCGGTAATGATGCCGGTGACTTCGCCCTGGTGGCCGACAACCACCAAACCGCCAATCCGGTTATTGGTCATCAGCAGAGCCGCCTCTTCGATAGTGGCATCCTGCGGGATTGTCAGCACCTTTTTCTGCATGACATCCTTGACCCGCATCTTGGCCAGCAGATAATTAAGTTCATAAATCGAGAGCGTTGTTGCCGGTGAAGGCGAGACTTCCCTCAGGTCGCGGTCGGTTACGATACCAACTAATTTTCCGTCATCAACAACAGGCAAACGGCGAAAACTGTTGGTGCGCATGATGTGGGCCGCATCGGCCACTGGAGTAGCAGAATTGATTGTTACCGGGTTTGCGGTCATCCGCGCAGCGACAAACATCATTCATCTCTCCCTACTATATTTATATTGCAAAACAGTGAGCAATCTATGTACAGGCGGCCGAGAAAGGCCGAGATGCACCTTTATCGGCTGCCTGGGCTATCCGCCGAGGTAGGCTTTACGCACAGCCTCACTCTCCAATAGCTCACGGGACGTGCCGGACAGCGTGATCCGCCCGGTTTCCAGAACATAGGCTTTGTGAGCAATCGACAACGCCATATTGGCGTTTTGCTCAACCAATAAGATCGTGGTTCCTGTCTCGTTGATTTCCTTAATGATTGAAAAGATCTCCTTGACCAGCAGCGGCGCCAGTCCCATTGACGGCTCATCCAGCAGCAGCAGCCGCGGGCGGCTCATTAACGCCCTGCCCATGGCTAGCATCTGCTGCTCGCCGCCTGAGAGAGTGCCGGCTAGCTGCGCCCTGCGCTCTGCCAGCCGTGGGAAACGGGTAAAGACAGAATCCATATCCTTCTTGATTTCCGTCTTATCACTTCTAATATACGCTCCCAGCTCGAGATTTTCAAGTACCGACATATTGGCGAAAACCCGCCGTCCTTCCGGAACCTGGCTGATGCCCAGCTTTACGATATCCTGCGCCGCCATGCCGGCAATGCTTTTGCCTTCAAAACTGATTTCGCCGGTTTTCGCCCGCAGCAAACCGGAAACCGTCCGCAGGGTAGTGCTTTTTCCAGCGCCATTTGCGCCGATCAGGGTGACGATTTCGCCTTCAGCGACTGTAGCACTGATGCCCTTTAGCGCATGGATAGCTCCATAGTATACGTTGATATTGTCAATTGTCAGCATCAGTTTACCTCCTCACCGAGGTAGGCCTCGATAACCCGCGGGTTACTTTTAATCTCGGCAGGTGTGCCGGACGCAATAATCTGACCGTAATCGAGCACATAAATCCGCTCGCAGACTCCCATAACCAGGCTCATATCATGCTCGATCAACAGGATCGTCAGGTCGAAGCGCTGCCGTATCCAGCGAATCATTTCCATCAGCTCATGGGTTTCCTGCGGATTCATACCGGCAGCCGGCTCATCCAGCAGCAGCAGCTTCGGCTGCGCAGCCAGCGCCCGCGCGATTTCCAGCCGGCGCTGCTCACCATACGGCAGATTCTTGGCAATTTCGTCTTTTTTGCTTTCCAGATTGAAAATCTTGAGAAACTCTATCGCCTTGGCGGTAATTTCCTCTTCCTCGGAGAAGTAGCGGCCTACCCGCAAAACTGATTCCAGCAGGCCATATTTCACATGGAAATGGTACGCAATCTTGACATTATCCAGTACCGTTAAGTCGGCAAATAAGCGGATATTCTGGAAAGTCCGGGCGATGCCGCGCTGGGTAATCTGATAAGGCTTTAAGCCGATCAGGCTCTGGCCGTTAAATTCAATGGTACCATCGGTTGGTTCATAGACTCCGGTCAGCAGGTTAAACGCGGTTGTCTTGCCTGCGCCGTTAGGACCAATTAAGCCGATCAGTTCGCCTGGCTGAATATCGATCGTAAAGTTCGATACTGCCCGCAACCCGCCGAACACCTTGGATAACCGCTCTGTTTTAATCATGCTCACGCTTGCCACCTCCCATGACCCGGCTGAACATCTTCAGGCTGAGTTCCTTATTGCCGAACAGTCCCTGCGGCCGGTACAGCATCAGCATGATGAGTGAAAGCGAGTAAATAACCATCCGCCATTCCGGATAATCGGCCAGGGCGGCAGAAATAAAGGTCAGCAGGACGGCGCCGGTAATCGCACCGGTCTGGCTGCCCAGACCACCCAGTACAACCATGGTCAGAATATCAAAGGAGCGCATAAAGGTGAAAGAAGCCGGATGCGCGATATAGAAATAGTGAGAGAATAACGAGCCGGCGACACCCGCAAAAGCGGCGCCGATCGTAAACGCCAGTACCTTATATTTTGTCGTGTCAACCCCCATCGCTTCAGCCGCGATTTCATTCTCACGCACGGAAATACAGGCGCGGCCATGGCTGGAGTTGACAAAGTTCTTAATAAAGAACAAGCTGAACAGCATAATGAAAAACGCCCAGGTAAAGGTCGTATGCCGGGGAATGCCCATAAAACCGGACGCACCGCCGACATAGGGGATATTCAGGATGGTAATCCGGATGATTTCACCCAGTCCCAGAGTGGCGATGGCCAGATAGTCACCGCGCAGCCGGAGTGTCGGCAAGCCGATGACAAAGCCGAGAAAGCCCGCCCCCATCGCGCCGGCAAAAATCGCGACAATAAACGGCATCTGCATTTTTACTGTAAGCACTGCCGATACATACGCGCCGACAGCCATAAAGCCCGCATGGCCGATCGAGAACTGGCCGGTAAAGCCGTTGATCAGATTCAGACTGGATGACAGGATAATGTTAATGCAAATCAGGACAATGTTCAGCAGCCAGAAGGCACCGATGAATTCTATCTCGATAAGCCCCTGGATGACGGCATAAACACAAAACGCGGCGGCCAGAATGTACAAGTCGTTTTTTTGTAATTGCTTCATCCTGTCCACCTACACTTTCTCACGCACGTTTTTGCCCAGCAGGCCTGCCGGCCGGAACAACAGAATAATGATCAGGATGCCAAATGCCGCGGCATCGCGGAAGGTGGATGACAGGAAGCCGGAAACCAACGCCTCGATCACACCCAGAATGACACCGCCCATCATCGCGCCGGGAATGACGCCAATCCCGCCGAGCACAGCGGCGACAAACGCCTTTAAGCCAGGCATGACGCCCATCAGCGGATCAATGGAGTTATAATACACACCAACCAGAACGCCTGCGGCGGCAGCCAGGCTGGAGCCGATCGCAAACGTAAAGGAAATGACTCTGTCCACATCAATGCCCATCAGCCGGGCAGCATCCGTATCATAGGAAACGGCGCGCATTGCCTTGCCGATCTTTGTTTTATTAACAACATAAGTCAAAACAACCATCAGGGCCAGCGAAACAACCAAAATGACAATTTGCTGACTGTTCACGATAATACCGCCAAACCGGAAGGTCGCCGTCTCAAACAGGGTCGGAAAGGTGCGGGGCTGTGGCGTGACCAGCAGCATGCCGCTGTATTCCAAAAATAAGGATACACCGATAGCGGTGATCAGGACCGCGATTCTCGGTGCGTTGCGCAGCGGCCGGTATGCCGCCCGCTCGATCAGTACCCCTGCCAGAGCCGAACCGGCCATGGCCAGCAATAACGCCGGCAGGAATGACAACTTGAATACGGTTGTCATAAAATAAGCGATGTACGCGCCTAACATGTAAATATCGCCATGAGCAAAATTGATTAGCCGGATAATACCGTAAACCATCGTGTAGCCCAGCGCGATGAGCGCATAAATGCTGCCAAGGGAAAGTCCATTAATCATCTGTTGGCCCAATTGCTGAAGCAATGAATTGACTTCCACGCGCTCTCCTCCTCTACCATATTACTTACTCTTGCGCTTGTGGGCTTAGACTGGCACATGAATAAGCAAGAGACTGTAGCCAGATGCAGGTATGTTGGCGCCAGTCCCTCGCATTCAATGTCTGCAGACAGCTTCGTCCACGTTCTCTATGCATTGTATCCCTAATGTGAATATTATAAATGCGGCATGTACAAGTGTCAATAGACAATGCCACAAAACCGCTGTTTAGTCCATTATACAAACACAAAAGTATACTACTAATGCGTTTACTGCGTTGTTTTGGTGGTTGAAGAGCCAAATCTTTCTATTGTTGAGAAACTCCAGGATGCCAATGCACCCCAGGGAAGCACGCCCCGCAGGGCGAAGGAACAGGATTTGCTCCTATTCCTGAAGGAAATCAGGCTGCCGGCCGATCAGCATTCCAGAGAAGATCGCCGCGCTTCGCTTGTGATGACACGAGAGAGGTATTGTCATGGCGAGCAAAGTGTGACGCGGCAATTTTCTCTCACTGCGTTACGGTTCCAGGCAGCCTGCCGCTTATGGGTTGATTTTTTCTTTAAATACCTGTTTGCCCTGCTTCATCTCAATAACGACCGCACTCTTCACCGGATTGTGGTTAGAATCCAGATTGATCGTACCGGTTACGCCCTGCAGATTCTTGGTCTGGGCAAGAGCGTCTCTGATTTTGCCAGGCTCGGTGCTGTTGGCGCGTTTGATGGCATCGGCAGCCATGACTGTCGCGTCATAGCCCAAAGCGGCAAACGCGTCAGGAACCTGTCCGTATTCTTTCTTGTATGCTTCAACAAATTTGACGACACGGGGATCAGTATCCTCTGGCGAGTAATGATTGCTGAAGTAGGTATTTTCCAGTGCAGCCGCGCCGGCAATCTCAGCCAGCTTCGGAGAATCCCAGCCATCACCGCCAAGCAGCGGTTGGGTCATTCCTAATTCACGGGCTTGTTTGGCGATTTTTCCTGCTTCTTCATAATAACCGGGGATAAAGATGACCTCCGGATTTGCCGCTTTCATTTTGGTCAGAGTGGCTTTAAAGTCCTGGTCTTTTTGCAGGAACGCCTCTTTAGCGACAATCTTGCCGCCGCTCTTCACAAAGGATTCCTCAAACGATTGCGCAAGTCCTTTGGCATAGTCGGAGCTGTTATCAATATATATGGCTGCTGTTTTTGCTTTTAAAGAATTGCTGGCGAAATTGGCCATTACCGTCCCCTGGAACGGATCGATAAAGCAGGCCCGGAACGCGTATTCCCTGACCTTGCCTCCGTCAACGGTTACTTTGGGGTTGGTGGAGGTGGTGGTCACAAACGGAACTTTATTGTCATGAGCAACCTGGGAGGCAGCCAGGGTGTTTGAGCTGGACGCCGCGCCAAGCACTGTGACGACCTTATCCTGAGTAATCAATTTGGTCATGGCATTGGTGGATTCCGAAGGCTCAGATTTGTTGTCAGCCGTGATCAAGACCAATTGCTTGCCCAGAACGCCGCCGGCAGCATTAATCTCCTTCATCGCCAGTTTAATGCCATTGCTGGTTGACTGGCCAAAGGTAGCTACCCCGCCTGTCATTTCCAGATTGCCGCCAAGCTTAATGTCCTTTGCTTCCTGTTTGGCGGACCCGCCGCAGCCTGTTAACACGGCGCTAAGCAGAATCACACTTGTCAATACACTGAATACAGTCGTCCATTTTTTAGACATACATACTCCTCCTACATATTGGACTTGGCATGGTAACTCTGCCTGCCGGAATTTTTGCCCCCTTGGATGGGAACTAGGGTTCATAGCATTCATTATATTTGTTACTATTTAAATGTGTCAACAGATGTTTTCTAATTATACTGTATACAATGTATTTATATAACGTACTTATATTCACAAATTGTACTTTGTCAGTGTACCTGAGACTACAACCCGGCAAACCAACACCAGACTTCGCACAGGATAAGCAGGCAAACCATGCCCGCCTGACGGCCGTGCACCACCGTGCGGTTACGCTGCAGGCGGGGTTAAACCCCACCTGCAGCAAGTCTTACTTTATACATCTCAACCGGCTCGGCGTTTGCCGTCATCGTCCAGATGCCGCAGGGGCATACACCTGCGCAAATCCCGCAGCCGATGCAGCGCTGCTCATCTGAGTGATAGCGGAAAGACCCGTCGGCGCCGGCCGTCCGGCTGATCGCCTTTTCCGGGCAGGACTGCTCGCACATATGGCAGTCCCGGCAGCTCCCGCAGCTGATGCAGCGGTTGTAGTCGTCCGCGGCGGCCGGCAGCTCGCCAGCCCCGCACTTGGCAAAGTAAGCGGTATGCAGGCGCGCCGGCGGCACGACCCGCTGCTCCGGCGGCGCGTACTGACCGCCTGACAGCCAGGCATCGATCGCCATGGCAGCCTGATTGGCCGCCCCGATCGCATCTACCAGCCGTCCCGGCCGGATCGTATCGCCGGCGGTAAACACACCATCGGCAACGCTGTAATCTGCCGCCGGTTTTAAACAGCCGCGCTCCAGGCTGATCTCAGGCGGCAAAAAGCTCAGATCCGGCGTCTCGCCTACCGTAATGATCACCGTATCAGCCGGGTACAGGCAGCCGTCAGCCGCCATCAGCCCTTCGGCGGTAATCTCTTTGGTGATGACCGGCCACAACAGCACCCCGCCTAGTGCCTCCACATGGGCAATTTCCTTGGCGAATGCCGCCGGCTTCTGCACATCGATGCAGGTCACCTGCTCGGCTCCCATTTGATAGGCGCCGACAGCGGCATCCATGCCCGAATTGCCGCAGCCGATGACGACTACCCGTTTACCGACCGCCGGCTGTTCGCCGCGGTTCACTGCCTTTAAAAACTCCAGACCCTTGATAATCCGTTCATGCCCCGGCCAGGGGAAGACCCGCGGCGTATGGGCGCCGGTCGCAATCACAACCGCATCACTCGTCTCCCGCAGGCTGTCGAATAACGCCCGGTCAACCCGCACACCGGGGCAAAATTGCACCCCCATCGCTTCAATGCGGCTTAACTCGCAAGCCAAAATTTCCGGCAGCAGCCGGCTACGGGGAATAACCTGTTCCAGCTTGCCGCCCATGCGTTGATCCTGCTCGTAAACAGTCACCTGATGGCCCCGGCGCGCCAGCTGCCAGGCCGCGCTCAGGCCGGCAGCCCCGCCACCGATGACAGAAATCCGGCGGCCGGTTTGCGTCTGGGGTTTTGCAAAGCCAGCCGCTTGCGAGGCCAAGCCAAGCTGGCCGATTTGCGCGGCCTCATCCACACTCTGTCGGGTGCATTCATCCATACAGGGATTCGGGCAGACCGAGCCGCACACCGATCCGGGAAACGGCGTATAATCAAGCACCAGTTGATACGCTGCCGCCAGCCTGCCCTCCCGCAGTAAATTAAACCGGGTCTGGGTCGGGACCGACGCCGGACAGTTGTATTCACACGGCGCGTTATAATAACCATTCTCCCAGACAGGAACTCGCTGCCGGTACAAGCCCTTTGTCACCAGCCCGACAACCTGGTAATCATCGTTGCAGACATCGCCGAAAATACCACCCTCCACCCATTGCCGGGTGCGAAAGCCGCGCATGTCAATATGGGATGTTTTCGGCCGTTCCGCATAGCTGAGCGGAGCGATCTTCTGCCATTCAGACCAGTCTGTCAGCCGGGCAGCCAGCTCCGGGCGGCCGATACAGGCAAGAAAACGCTGCATCCCCGCCTGCAGATAGGCAATATCCGCCGGTGACAGGGGTTGTATTTTTACATCCTTGGACGAAACACCGGCAACCGGCCCCCGGACATAGAGAACGCCGCCCACCATGCCGACACAGGAACGATCGCCCAAAACAGAGCTGAGAGAACCGCATTCATCGCCGCAGACAACAGCAATACCGCCAGACATAAATTCAAAGGAAAAGCTGCCACAGCTTTTCAGCACCCACAGCTCCGGCGGATCATACAGCGGGTCATGCTTCATCATCGAGCCGGAGCGCGTCCCGGCCCTGCCGCCGATATAGATCCGACCGGCAGCCGCGCAATGGGCAGTCGTATCACCGCCATCGCCCTTAACAGCAATGGTTCCGCCCGCGTTCAGCCAGCCGACATCCGCCGGAGCCGGGCCTTCAACAATAATTTCGGTTCCCGGCAGACACATCGCCCCTACCCGCTGGCCGGGATTGACGACATGAAACGTCAGCGGCTTGCCGTCAGGATGCCATAGCGGTCCGCCAATATCATGCTGACCTGACGCCTTGATGGCAAATTCAGTTTCCCCTGCCGCCAGCGCCGCGTTAATCGCTTCCAGGAGGTCTTGGGTAGACATCCGCTGATTACCATGGGTTGTATCGATACTAAACATCCGCCATTCCTCCTAACAAGCGTACTGGATCGCCAGTTTATCCGCTACCGCTTTGTCTACCGCAACCAGCGCGTCAGAGCGGCCGACCGGCAGCGAGCTGTTGCCGACCGGTGCCATCAGCTTGCGTAATTCGCTGTCAAAGGCCAGCATATAGTCAACAATCGCTTCCGCGCCTTTATCAATATCCAGCCGTTTGACCAGACGCGGGTCCTGTGTACAGATTCCGGTCGGGCAGCAGCCGGTATTGCACGCGTTGCAGCGCCCCCGCTCATTGCCGATACAGCCGAGCAGCTGGGCCAGCAGCTTGCCGATAAAAACGCCGTTAGCGCCCAGACAGATCAGCTTAAACGCGTCTGCCGCCGCGTTGCCGGTCATGCCGACACCGCCGCCTGCCCACAAAGGAATCTGTCCCTGCCGCCCCTGGGTGACTGCCGCCTGATAGCATTCACGCAGCTTGGAGACAACCGGATGGCCGGTATGATCAAGCGAGACCTCGTTGGCGGCTCCGGTGCCGCCCTGGATACCGTCGATAAAAAAGCCGCCGCAGATATGGTACGGATCGCGCAGCAGATTGTTGTATACCGAAACCGAGGTGGCCGAAGCGGCGCACTTGATGGCCACCGGCACCCGGAACTTGAACGCCGCATTGAGCGACAGGTGCATCTTCTGTACAGATTCTTCGATAGAATATAAGCCTTGGTGATTTGGCGGCGACATGAGATCGGCTTTCGGCACGCCGCGAATCGCCTGCACGTGCTGAGCCACCTTCGCCGCCGGCAGCAGCCCCCCGTCTCCGGGCTTGGCTCCCTGCCCGATCTTGATTAAAACACCGGCCGGATCTGTTTTCATCCTCGGCATAGCCTGAAGAATCCGGTTCCAGCCAAAATGGCCTGACGCAATTTGAATGATCGAGTATTTCAGATATTCTGATTCCAGCAATTTGACCGGCATACCGCCTTCACCGGAACACATCCGGACCGGCATGCCATACCGCTCGTTGAGGTAGGCGGCGGCCAGAGCGACAGCCTCCCAGGCGCGTGTCGACAGCGCTCCGATCGACATATCGCTGAAAATCACCGGATAGATCCAATTGACCGGCGGCAGCTTGCCGCTCATGACCAGCGATTCACCGGCCAGCGTCAGCGGCAGCTGCTCAGCCGGCAGCACCCGGCCGAACGGCGCCAGCACATCAAACGTATGACGCTCTGAGTCCAGTGCCGGATCTGTCATCTGTGATATCCGGCCGACAACGATTTTATCCAGCACCCTGTCCGCAGTCCCCAGATTGGCCCTGCCGCCGCGTTTAAGCGGCGAACCGCCTGCCCTGCCCAGCAGATTGGCCCGTGAATCCGGATTGCGCTCCGGCCGGATGGCCTGGTTAGGGCAGACCTTTTCACACATGCCGCAGCCGACGCAGGCATGGACGGCAGACCGCTTCTGCTTAATCGCCGGCGCGGCCAGATGCTGGCGGCTGGGCTTGGGCACCGGGCCGGTCGAGATGGTCACAGACCGCTTCTCGATCACCGCTTCGATGGCCTGAAAGCTGCAGGCGGCGACACAACTGCCGCACAGTGTACAGCGGTCAGGCGACCATTTGACTTTCCACAACAGATCATTAGCAGAAACATCCTGCACGTTTACTGTTTCCATCGTTCCACCTCCAAATCCGGCCGGATCAGGACCACTTCCCGTTCATCCGGATAAATATCCTGTTCCGGGTTCCGCTGCGGCAGCACCGCATGCAAGCCGCATACCTCCGAGGCAATCGCCAGCGTTGTGCCGTCGCCGCCAATCACGACCGGACGCAGCTTCTTTGAATCGCAGCAAGCAATCATGCTGCTGTCCGGCAGCATGGCGATAATCGCGTTCGGACCGTTGATTTCGAGATGGCCGAGCGACTGCCGGATAGCGCTGAGCACCTGCCGGTCCGGCCGGCGCCCGATTTCGTCAAATGGCAGCGGTGTAATGACATGCTTGTAATATACCAGCGGCCATTGCAGTTGCCGGTGCACATAATGCAGCGTGTACAGGAAATTCTGCGAATCGGATTCAAAGCCAATATAGCCGCGATGCAGCGATTGCTGGTATTCCTTGTTTTTGGTATAGAAAGTGTTTTCTCCGTTGGCGCACAGTGTGTAGCCCTGCAGGAAAAATGGATGCGCAGCATAGCGGACAATCTGGTAATTGGTGTTTTGGCGGCATTGTACCACAATATTGCGGGCCATCAGCTCGCCGCTGTCCTCCCAGAGCCTGAAGTATGTCGCAATATCTGTCGGATCGCCGATTTCCTTTAAGGTCAGCACATCCGGCCAGAAGGAGAAGACATACCCCTGGTCTGCCGTTTCGAGCAGCCGGCGCAGCGCCAGCCGGGTGTCAACCAGCAGCTCTTCCTTTTCCGCCTGCGAACGGTTGCGGTAGTATTCGGGATATTCATACGCTCTGAATACGTAATGTGGCAGAGCCTGGATATCCAGTCCGGCGAGCTGGTTTGGCCGGGGAACATACTCCTTAACCGGCTCAAAGTTATTGGCGTCCATATAGTCCTGCACCAGCTTCAAGCCCTCCTGCCTGCAAGCCAGCGAAAGCAGCGGCTTATCCTTACAGCCGGCAAACTCACCCTCCAGGTCCTGCATTACCATCGCAAAACCGGAGTTATCGTGCCCTTCCTGCTGCGGCAGCATCAAATGCAGCGCCTGAGAAGGGTACAGGGGATTTTTTGACTTGATCGCACCAATCCTGCACATTACACATCCCGCCTTTGAATAATATCACTAGAGAAATACGAACCCGGTTATACCCGGCAGAAAGGGAATGCCTTTCCCCGCTGTCGCCTCCTGCCTCCCGGACAAGAAAACTGGCGGAGGGTGCTGGAATATGTTCCAGGACCTTCCGCCAGGGTCTTTTATCCCCACGGTGTAGTGCAGCACTGCACCTGTGCCGCTCGGTCCAGACCGCAGTATCACTGCGCGGAACCCTAGGCACTCTCCTTAATTTTAGCACTTATGTCTTTTTGGAGTAAACCATATGTTACACACTCATTATATGCATGAATTGTTATGCTGTCAATATGTATAATAGAAGATAGTTTTTTCTGACAAATACAAATTTCGTATTGCTGGAATGTACACAAAATACATTGTATTTACCGAAAACCAGGCTGTCTGCAGCGAAAACACCGTAACAGTGGCTATACATTTTATTATTTATCGATGTATATTTATTCAGCGGTTAACATTGTCCATTATTTCCCTTCCAGTTATGTATATATGTCTGATGAACTACGTATAATACTGTAACGAATACAGCTAACCTCCCTGTACTCCCTGTTGAGCATTTCATCAAATATCATTATCGGAGTGTAAGTATGACACCGCTTTTCAGCATCATTCCCCCTGCCGTCAATAAAGAATACCGCTATCCTGTACAAAACCCCAGCAGCACATTTGAGCTGGCCTCCGGCCTCCGCTTGCTGGTGCGCGAGGTTAAGCCGGCCGGCAGGCAGGTTGTTGTCGTTTGTATTGGTTCTGACCGTTCAACCGGCGACTCGCTGGGCCCCCTGACCGGCAGCCGGCTTCAGGCCAGGCACCGCTTTCCCCATGTCTTCGGCACACTGGACGAACCGGTGCATGCCGCCAATTTAACCAAAACGCTCGAGCAATTGCAGCAGCAATTTGATCATCCGTTTCTGATCGCGGTTGACGCCTGTCTGGGCCGTCTGGACAGCGTGGGCTGCGTGACCATCGGCAAGGGCTCAATCAAGCCGGGCGCCGCGGTCAAAAAGGAGCTGCCGCCGGTGGGCGACGTCTATGTGACAGGTATTGTTAATGTCGGCGGTTTTATGGAGCATTTGGTATTGCAAAGCACCCGGCTGCAACTGGTCATGAAAATGGCGGAGACGATTGCCTCAGCGATCGCCTATGGCTTGCATGGCGGTACACGGGAACAAAGTTAATTCCGCCATCACTAGCGGAAAATAGAAAAACCGGC
>POVV01000868.1_pt1 | contig 14790 bp, 7 predicted proteins | sample 1560271 | NCBI WGS metagenome assembly POVV01 (sample SAMN08337232, study PRJNA429181) | Bioreactor metagenome, whole genome shotgun sequencing project. | biome: cows' rumen and soil; feature: anaerobic; isolation source: anaerobic chemostat enrichment culture, galacturonate as sole carbon source...... | reverse complement strand
TTAAGGCGATGGAATTAAGAGAAGAAATCGCAGGCTATCTTGGTATCAATACGGTGACCGGTGTGAGGGTGCTGATCCGCTATGATGTGGAGGCTCTGTCCGACGAAGTCTATGGATTGGCTCTTACCGCTGTTTTTTCAGAACCCCCTGTTGATGAGGTATATGAAGAGGATTTCCCGAAAAAGGAAGGGGATGCGGTTTTTACCGTAGAGTACTTACCGGGCCAGTTTGACCAGCGGGCTGATTCCGCAGAGCAGTGCGTCAAGCTGCTGAAAGAAGATGAAGAGCCTGTGATCCGGTCTGCAACCACCTATGTGATTTCCGGCGTACTAACAGAAGCCCAGATTGCAGACATCAAATCCTACTGCATCAATCCCGTGGATTCCAGAGAAGCAGAGGAAAGAAAGCCAAAGACCCTTGCCGCAATGTTTGATACTCCTGCAGATGTGATTATTTTTGATGGTTTTACGGATCTTGCAGAAGATGCATTAATGGAATTATATGAGTCCTTAAATCTGGCAATGACCTTTAAGGATTTTCTTCATATCCGGAATTACTATAAGGAGGAAGAACAAAGAGACCCGTCAATGACAGAGATAAGGGTCCTTGATACCTATTGGTCGGATCACTGCCGCCACACTACCTTCCAGACGGAATTAAGGGATGTGACATTTCGTTCGGGTGATTACCGCAAGCCCATTGAGGATACCTACAGGCAGTACCTGGCAGACCGGGAAGTGGTCTTAAAGGGAAAAGACGGCAGGTTTGTGTGCCTTATGGACCTGGCTCTCCTGGCGATGAAGAAGCTTCGCATGGAGGGAAAAGTGGAGGATTTAGAGGTATCCGATGAGATCAACGCCTGCAGCATTGTAGTCCCGGTTCTGATTGACGGTGTAGAAGAGGAATGGCTGGTGAATTTCAAAAATGAAACCCACAATCATCCTACGGAGATCGAGCCCTTTGGCGGTGCGGCCACCTGCCTTGGAGGAGCGATCCGCGACCCTCTTTCCGGCCGCACTTACGTATATCAGGCCATGAGGGTAACAGGAGCAGCTGACCCTACAAGGCCTTTAAGCGAAACATTAAAAGGAAAACTGCCTCAGAGAAAGATCGTAACCGGAGCTGCTGACGGCTATAGCTCCTACGGAAACCAGATCGGACTGGCAACCGGATATGTAAAGGAGATTTACCATCCGGATTATGTGGCAAAGAGAATGGAAATAGGCGCTGTCATAGGTGCTGCCCCAAGAAAAAATGTCATCCGGGAGACTTCGGATCCGGGAGATTTGATCATTCTCCTTGGGGGCCGCACCGGACGGGACGGCTGCGGCGGAGCCACCGGCTCCTCCAAGGTCCATACGGAAGCCTCCATTGAGACTTGCGGAGCAGAGGTCCAGAAGGGGAACGCACCCACGGAACGAAAGATACAGCGTTTGTTCCGAAGAGAAGAAGTGAGCAGGCTCATCAAGAAATGCAATGACTTTGGTGCTGGAGGTGTATCGGTTGCCATAGGAGAACTGGCAGACGGCCTGCTGATCGACTTAGATAAGGTTCCGAAGAAATACGCAGGACTGGATGGTACGGAAATTGCCATCTCCGAGTCTCAGGAACGCATGGCAGTCGTGGTTGATCCCGGAGATGCAGACCGGTTCCTGGCCTGTGCGGCAGAGGAAAATTTAGAGGCAGTAGTAGTGGCAGAGGTCAGGTCAGAGCCAAGGCTTGTGATGAACTGGAGAGGAAAGACCATTGTGGATATCAGCCGGGCTTTCCTGGATACCAATGGAGCCCATCAGGAGTCTTCGGTTGTTGTGGAAGTCCCTGACAGAGAACCAGGCATTTTTATGAGACAGGAGACCGGAGATGTCAGGGAAGCCTGGCTGAAGCTGCTTTCTGACTTAAATGTCTGCTCTCAGAAAGGGCTTGTGGAAATGTTTGACGGTTCCATAGGGGCGGGAAGCGTGTTTATGCCCTATGGAGGCAGGTACCAGCTGACAGAGACTCAGACCATGGTGGCAAAGCTTCCGGTGCTTCATGGTAAGACAGATACCGTAACCATGATGAGCTGCGGCTTTGATCCTTATCTGTCAAGCTGGAGCCCCTATCACGGCGCAGTATATGCAGTCTTGTCCTCTGTTGCCAAAATCGTGGCATCAGGCGGCGATCACAGAAGAATCCGCTTTACCTTCCAGGAGTATTTCCGCAGGATGACAGAGGATCCGGCGCGCTGGAGCCAGCCCTTTTCCGCCCTCCTTGGGGCATACAGCGCCCAGATTGGATTTGGGCTTCCTTCCATCGGAGGAAAGGACAGCATGTCAGGCACTTTTCGTGACATTGATGTGCCGCCGACCCTTGTTTCCTTTGCTGTGGATATTGCAGATGGGAAGCATGTCATTACACCGGAATTTAAGAAGGCGGGAAGCAAGATCGTAGTATTCCGGATTGAAAAGGATTCCTATGATCTTCCGGTATACAGCCAGGTCATGAAAGGCTATGAAGCATTGTTTGAAGATATCTGCGCAGGACGCATCCTATCTGCCTATGCCGCAGAGAGCCACGGGATCTGTGAGGCGGTCAGCAAGATGGCCTTTGGAAACCGGTTGGGCATAAGGATCAGTAACAACGTAGATCCAAGTGATTTCTTTAAAGCCGGCTGGGGAGACGTAGTATGTGAAGTTCCGGAAGGAAGGCTTGAGGAACTGACTGTCTCCTATACCGTTATCGGTGAAGTCACTGATGGAGGCGTGCTTGAATACGGCGGCACGGCCATTGCCATAGATGAGGCGCTGAACGCGTGGACGAAACCACTTGAAGATGTGTTCCCGACGGTGTCAGGGGCAGAAAAGACTCCTGTTTCAGAGCGGCTTTATAATACAAAGGATATCTACGTCTGCAGGAATAAGATAGCAAAGCCCAATGTATTTATTCCGGTGTTCCCTGGGACAAACTGTGAGTATGACAGTGAGAGGGCCTTTAATAGAGCAGGTGCCAGTGTGGTGACAAAGGTCTTCCGGAATTTAACGGCCCAGGACATCAGGGAATCGGTGGAAGTATACCGCAGGGAAATATCCAAAGCCCAGATCGTCATGTTTCCCGGAGGATTTTCCGCAGGCGACGAACCGGATGGCTCTGCCAAGTTCTTTGCCAACCTATTCCGGAATCAGGTGATCAAGGAGGAAATCGGGAAGCTGTTAAATGAAAGGGATGGCCTGATGTTAGGAATCTGCAATGGCTTCCAGGCCTTAATCAAGCTGGGGCTTGTGCCGGAAGGAATGATCACAGAACAGAGGGAGGATTCCCCTACGCTGGCGATGAATACCATTGGCCGCCATGTTTCTAAGATGGTTTATACAAAGGTGGTGACGAATAAGTCGCCGTGGCTTTCAGGGGCAGAATTAGGAGGCGTTTACTGCAATCCGGCTTCTCATGGAGAAGGTCGGTTCGTTGCAGGGGAGGAATGGATGAAACGGCTGTTTGACAATGGACAGGTGGCGACTCAATATGTGGATGACAAGGGATGCCCTACCATGGATGAGTGCTGGAATCCTAACGGGTCTTTCATGGCGGTTGAGGGCATCACAAGCCCTGACGGGCGGATCCTGGGCAAGATGGCTCATTCCGAACGCCGCGGCGACTCGGTGGCCATGAACATTTACGGTGAGCAGGATATGAAGATTTTTGAATCCGGTGTGAAATATTTTCAGTGAGCCTGGGCAGTTCCTTGTATGTAGAAATCATTCATGAAAATTACAATAATTAAAGCAAAAAGCGTTTCTTCTGCGGATGCCATCCGCAGAAGAAACGCTTTTTGTTTTAAACCCGGTCAATCGGATATTCGCAAACCGCTTTCCTGCTTGCTCACAGCGTGCCCCGCTTCACCAGGTATAACCTCCTAGCTGCTATCGCTGCTTGTCAGAAGGGGCTTGCACGTCTTCTGACATAGTATGCCCCACTTTACGGGCCCCCACTTATGCCTTTCCCACATTAAGTGGGGGCCTTAATTAATGAGGTTAAAATCGTAACGTTTTTTAACGGCAGAAAGGTGTATTCTCACTTGACAATCCATAAATTTAAGCCTATGATTCATCAGGTATATTTTTATATAGTATTGGGATTATTGGCAATACTAAAATTAAGGAAAGAAGATTATGTAACAGAGAGGACATTAGGATATGCATTCAAAGAGAAAGATAAAAAATATATTGTTGGGAAATACATTGAAAAACAATGATTTGGAAGGAGAAAAGCTTGGACCCCTTTGGGGAGTCCCTATCATGGCAAGTGATGCGGTTTCGTCGGTGGCGTATGCGATTGAAGAAATGCTGTTGGTTTTGGTTCCGGTCCTGGGGTTATCGGCAGTCAATTATCTTGGGTATGTCACCTCGCCGATTATACTGTTGTTTTTAGTTTTGGCTTTTTCCTACTCACAGATCATTGCAAATTACCCAAACGGCGGAGGCGCATATATCGTATCTGCCGAGAACATTGGAAGAGGCGCATCAATGGTAGCCGCATCTTCCCTGATTATCGGCTATGTGATGACAGTAGCAGTCAGCCTGTCGGCAGCAACGGCAGCGCTTATTTCCGCTTTTCCTCAATTGTCAGATTACAGGCTGCTGTTCGCCCTGCTTTTTCTATGCATCGTCACACTCCTTAATCTTAGGGGAATGAGAGAGTCCTCTAAGCTTTTCGGAGTACCGACGTACGCATTTATTGTTCTTATGCTGGTGCTTATTATAATTGGGTTTGTAAAGCTTGCAACAGGGAATCTTTCGCCGGTCCAATATTCTGAAAGCATACAGCCTGTTACAGACGGAGCCGGGACGGTTACCCTGTTTCTTCTTCTCAGAGCGTTTTCTTCCGGCTGTTCGGCCCTCACGGGAGTGGAAGTAGTAAGCAATGCGGTTCCAAGCTTTCGGGAGCCGTCACAGCGGAATGCCACCCATGTGCTTTTTATACTGGTAGGCATCATTGTTGCCATCTTTGGAGGCGCGGTGGTGCTGGTTACTTCTTTAAACATTGTTCCCCTGGAGGGTAAGACGGTAATCTCCCAGCTTGGAATGGCTGTGTTCGGACCGGGACCATTGTTTTATATCTTACAGTTTGCAACCTCCCTTATTTTACTGCTGGCTGCAAATACCGCATATAACGGCCTGCCCACACTGCTGTCGATTCTGGCGGCAGATGGATTTGTACCCCGTCAGTTTATGCACCGCGGGACAAGGCTCAGCTTTTCTAACGGGATCTTGTTTATCTTTTTTGTAGCGGCATTTTTGTTAATTGTTTTTAACGCGGAGACCCATTACCTGATCCCCCTTTATGCCATCGGAGTTTTCTTATCCTTTACCCTGTCCCAGAGCGGAATGGTGGCCAGATGGATCCGGGTGAAAGGAAAAGGCTATTTGCATAAAATGTTTATCAACGGCCTGGGCGCTCTTATGACGGGAACGGGAACGGTCATTGTATTTGTAACCAGGTTTGCCCAGGGTTCCTGGGCGCTGGCTATTATCATACCGATAATTGTTTATATCATGCATCGCATTGATACCCATTATAAGTTTGTGGGCCGGCAGTTAATGGTCAACGACTTTATGTCTCATTATCATAAAAGTACCAGCCAGGACACCAATCTTTGCATTGTCCTTACCGGAGGAATCAACCGTTCCATATTGAAAGCGCTTAATTACGCCAATTTGATCACTTCCAATGTGGTAGCCCTTCATATAGCAACGGATGAGAAAGAATGCGAACAGCTGCAGAAAAAATGGAAGGAAACTGGCATTGATATACCGCTTGAGGTCATCATGTCACCTTACCGGGAACTTATTGAGCCTGTTGATGAGTATATCAGCGAAAAGGAAGCCAATCTGCTTCCGGGGGAAATGATTACGGTCGTTATGACCCGTTTTATTGAAGAGAGCTGGTTTGCCAATATTCTTCATAACCAGACCACTTATTTCATTATGCAAAGACTTAGGAAGCACAGAAATGTTTCTACGGTTCTGGTTCCATACATTTATAGTTCAGCGTTTAAGCCTGTTCCAAAGGAGAAATAAAGCCTCTATGACTGAATCGGCAGATACACTTCAATGTAATTGATGATGGGTGTATCTGCTTTTTTATCCTGATTTTCTTTTGTGGTATCCTTAAAGGCGCAGCTTAATAAGTGCCCGCTGTAGGCTGTGCCGAGGGGAGAATATCCTCTTTTCCTTGCCCAGTCAGCAGCGTCTAAAACAGCCTGTGATTCTAAATCAGGGCCGTCTGATGCAACCACGGTATAAACACAACGCTCCTGCTTTAGTATGGGATAGCCGTTTAATGCCTGTTTCATCTTCATAATAGAGGCAGTATCCTCAGCAATCATGAAAAAATCGTTTATCTGGTTTGCCTGGTTCCCCACTATCTCATATTCCTGGCAGATATAGCATAAATCAGAGATGCCTTCTTGACTGATAAATTGATTGTCCGGCATCTGGTAATGGGGAGGCATGGATCTTAAGTCATAACGGTTTAAGCATTTTTCTACATTTTGATAGTGCTTCTGCAAATGAATCAGATGGATGAGGGATTGCCGGTGTTTTTCCATCTGCTTTTTTTCCTCTGCAATTTTTTCCCGAATCATGGAACAATAGGAAGGAAAAGAACTTTTATACAGGATACGGCCGATATCATCGATGCTGAAGTTCAGTCTACGGTAAAACATGATGCTTGAAAGCTTTTTAATATCTTCATATGTATAGGTTCGGTAACCGTTTTTTTGCTTTTCCGGTTGTATGATCCCCTTCTTTTCATAGAAGCGAAGGGTGTCCCGGCTTACGCCTAATTGGTCGGAAACTTCTCCAATGCTGTATTTTTTCATTTTGATTCCTCTTTTCAGTTCGCAGTGCAGCGAGTGAATCCCCAGGGTTTCCTCGTTCACGGGTGTTCGCACTGCTCATTGCTTACTTGGATAGTTTACCATAAAAAGACGGCTTTTCGGCTTTACGGTTTTCTTTCTATGCTTACAAATTATTAACGGAAAGAAGTTTGAAATCGTAAAAAATTATGTTATGATAGGATCAGACATAAAGCTTGTACTTACAAAGGAAACGTGAGAAGGGGGTATTTTACATGGGAGACAGTAAGAAGAAAATGGTCAAGTGCCTGGTATGCGGCGCCGTATTTGAAGAGGGTAATGAGGTCTGTCCGGTATGCGGAGTAGGACCGGAAAATTTTGTCCCTTATGAGGAGGAAGAAAGGAATTACCATAAAAACACGGAGGAGTTATACCTCATACTTGGTAATGGTGCGGCTGGTGTCAGTGCGGCAGAGGCGATCCGGGAAAGAAATTCCACCTGTTCCATTGTCATGGTAACGAAAGAGGACTGCCTGCCTTATTCAAGGCCCATGCTGACAAAGGCCGTGATGGGAAAAGATGAAAGAGAAGAATTGCTTCTTCATGACCCGGCATGGTACGAAGAGAAACGTATCTTAAACCTTACGGGAAAACAGGCGGAGAAGATCGATACCAGGGAAAAGGAAGTCACCTTTGATGACGGAATCAAGCTTAAATACGACAAATGCATCTATGCATTGGGATCGGAATGCTTCATTCCTCCGATACCTGGAAGTGAAAAAAATGAAGTGGTCGCCATACGCCGGCTTTCTGATATAGAGAAGCTCAATTCCCTCCTTTCCGAATCAAAGCGGGCCGTGGTCATTGGCGGCGGCGTGCTGGGACTGGAGGCAGCCTGGGAATTAAAAAGGACAGGCCTTTTTGTGACGGTATTAGAGCATGGCGACCAGCTTATGAAGCGCCAGCTTGATGAGGAAGCCGGTGAGTTTTTAAGATCCATTATCCAGGAAAAGGGGATCGATGTAAAATTCCAGGCAGTTACCCGGGAGATAGAAGGGGAAGAGAAGGTGACTGGTGTCCGCCTTGAGGATGGTACGGTCCTGCCTGCAGATCTGGTGGTCATATCTGCGGGAGTCCGGGCCAATGTATCTCTGGCAGAAGATGCAGGGGCTAAATCCGGACGGGCAGTAATCGTTAATGAGCACATGGAAACCACGGTACCCGGCATTTATGCGTGCGGAGATTGTGCGGAATATGAAGGGATCAATTATGCCATCTGGCCTCAGGCCGTGGAGATGGGAAAGGCAGCAGGAGCCAATGCAGCCGGAGAAAGGATCTCCTATAAGACCGTGACAGCAGCTCTCACATTTAATGGCATGGATACTTCCTTATTTGCAGTGGGAGACCCGGGAAAGGATCCTGGAAAAACCTATGAAGTGCGCCGGGAAGAGGATGGAGAGAAGAAGATTTACAACGTGTATTATTATGTAGAAGGCAGGCTGACAGGCGCCATACTCATTGGCGATACGTCAGATATGGGAAGAATCCTGGAAGAGATTGAATAAAGGATTCATAAAGAGGTGCAAAGGTCTTTTGAGAGACATTTGCACCTCTTTGCTGTTATTCCACTGAGATATGATATTTTTCAAGCCAGTAGTTGATCTGAAGGATATAGGCAAGCATCTGGGGACCAGCCATGAGCTGACCGTACCAGGGCTTTCCGTAATCCGAGGGACTGGCCAGGAGTTTTTCCAGTTTCTTTCCGTCTAAAAATTCCATAACCGGAGCGGAACCGCCAGCTATCATTTCCTCTACCCGTTTGGCTAAAAGCGCCTCGTAATTGGTATCATAGGTTTTGGGATACGGAGATTTCCTGCGGAACAGGATCTCATCAGGCAGAAGCCCCCTTCCGGCCTGGCGAAGGAGATTTTTTACCACCCCATCCCTTGTTTTCATATCCCAGGGGACATTCCACACATACTCGATGATCCGGTGGTCTGCAAAGGGAACTCTGGCTTCCAGGCCGGAATACATGCTGCCACGGTCCATCCGGTTTAATAAGGTCTGCATAAACCAGCGGAGATTCAGATAAGAAATCTCTCTTCTTCTTGCTTCTTTTGGATTATCCTCGGAAAGGACGGGAGTTTCCGCCACAGACTTTTCGTAGGCTTCCATCACATACTCATCCATTTTTAGATAATCCAGAAATTCATCCTTTAAGATGGCTTTGCGCGTTCCTAAGTCCATGGTCCAGGGGAAAGTCTGGGCTTTAAAGCATTCTTCCTTATGAAACCAGGGGTATCCTCCGAATATTTCATCTGCGCACTCCCCGGTTAAAGCTACCTTGTTAAACTGTTTGACCATGGAGCAGAAGTGGAGCAGGGAGGAGTCAATGTCTCCCATGGCAGGAAGGTCATGAGCAAGAACGGAGTCATAAAGCCGGTCTGCCTGGGTGCCATTGTCACATTCCAGATAATGATGGTCGGAATTTAAAAATTTAACCATCTGGTCCACAAAGGGGCGGTCCTGCGAGGGCTGGAAGTTGCTGGCTTTAAAGAATTTATCATTGTTGACAAAATCAAAAGAAAAGGTAGTAAGCTGTTTGCCCTGTTTTTTTAGTTCTGCAGCGCAGACAGCCGAAACCAGGCTGGAATCAACCCCACCTGACAAAAAGGTGCAGATAGGGACGTCGGAAACCATCTGCCGGCGGATGGAATCCTGAACCAGGAATGAGGTTTTTTCAATGGTTTCCTCATAGCTGTCCTCGTGGGGCCTGCTTTCCAGCTTCCAGTAGCATTTTAAATGGAAGCCGTCCTTAGAACAGAGAAGCATGTGGCCCGGGAGGATCTCATTGATTCCTTTAAAAACTCCGCAGCCGGAGGTATGAGCCGGTCCAAGGGAGAATACCTCGTTTAAGCCTTTCCGGTCTAATACAGGACGTACGCCCGGATATGCAAAGATTCCTTTCAGCTCCGAAGCAAAAATAATTTCTCCATCCCGTATGGTGTAATAGAGAGGCTTTATGCCGGAACGGTCCCGGCAAAGGCATAAGCGTTCCCGGAATGGGTCCATAATGGCAAAGGCAAAGATCCCGTTTAATTGTTTCACAAAATCAAGCCCGTATTCCATATATCCGGTTAAAATCACTTCTGTATCAGAGGTGGTGGAAAAGGAATGGCCCCGCTCCTCTAAGTCCCGGCGCAGCTCCTTTGTATTATAAATTTCTCCATTGTACACAATTCCAAATCTTTTACCCGCCTCGGTTTTTATTATGGGCTGGCGTCCGGTTGTTAAGTCGATAATGGATAAACGGGCATGAGACATGCCTCCCTGATGAAAGAGCCAGATCCCTGAATCATCAGGTCCCCGGTGTCTTTGGTTTTCTGACATCTGTTCCAGGATGTTCTCATAATAAGCTTTATCTTTCTGGTAATCGTGATCTGGATTGTAAAAACCAGCAATTCCGCACATGGAAATCCCTCCTTAAAGCTGGATTATCTATAATAGGAAACAGGCAGCAATAAAAGTAGCAAGAAAACCGATCATGACCGGAGGAAGATTCTTTCTGGCAAGCTCCAGGGGATTTACGCTGCAGATGGCCGCAACGGGGATAAGCCCCCAGGGGACGATGGTACCTCCGCCGACGAAAATTGCGGAAATCTGTCCAAGGGTAGCCAGAATAGGAACTGAAGCTCCCACTGCCGTACCAAAGGTGTGGGCCAGGGAACCGGTAAGGGGCAGCCCGGAAAAACCAGAACCATCTAAGCCAGTCAGGCCTCCGATCACCAGCTGGAAAAATGCAGCCATATATTTATTGAGAGGAACGTTGTGAGCCAGCCAGATGGCCCAGTCATTCATAATTCCCCTTTGGAACTGATCCCCCATGATGGTGGAGATTCCCTCTCCTCCTAAAAAGAAAAAGGCCCCGATGATGATGACGGGAGCAAAGATCCGTATGGCAAAAAGAAAGCCTTCCGTAACATACGATGTCACTTTTTCCAGAGAATTCCTGCCAAAGCCCAGAATCGCGCCAATGCACATAACCAGGACGGCTGTGCCGGAAACCATGCTGGTGGCATCTCCTCCCTTTAGATCAAAAGCCAGCATAAGAAGGATGTCGGCCAGGAAAAGAAGGGGGGTCAGGATCGCCATGATGATCGCGGCAATCCCGGTATCATGGTGTTCTTCAGCATTCTGGATATGGACTTCCTGGCAGCAGGCAGCGATTTCGTTCCTGTTTAACAGATATGCAGAAACTACTGTAACAATGCCCATTACCAAAAACAAAGGCCGTCCCTTGATCAGGATCTGGTCAGTTGTAATGGATGCTGCAGCTGCGGAAATGGCCGGAGCGCCCTGGATGACGAAATCGTAGCTTAAAGCAATTCCATGACCGAATAAATTCATGGCCATGGCAGCTGCCAGAGGATCCAGACCGGCTTTGACTGCAAAGGGCAGCATGATCGCCCCCACCAAAGCCACGGATGGGGAAGGCCAGAGAAAGAGGGAAAATACCAGCATGGTACCTCCCAGGATCCACCAGGTAAAGGTGGGGGTTTTCATGACCTTTGACATGGGAATCATCATCAGATAGTCGCTTCCTAAGTCTTTTAAGCATTTGGACAGGGCTGTGACCAGGGCAATGGTGGCGATGATATCCATAAACTCCCTGGAAGCATACAAGATGGCGTTGAATACAGTCATGATGCCTCCGGTCAGGGACTTAAGGCCTGCAAGGCCAAGGAGGAAGAGAAAAAGGATGCAGACCAGGGGCGTATCCTTTCGGAAAACCATGACAGTCAGGATCACAATGACGCCGATGAGATAGATATAGTGCATAGGTGTGAGCACCAGATAAGGATCAAACATAGGAACCACTCCTGTGAATAGAATATATTCTATACTATGATAAAGAGGAAAGGACAGTGTGATTTTTTTTCGGGCAGAACTTGAAATTTTCCTGTCAGCCTTTTATACTGAGTTTTATAAAGGAGAGGCCTATGCAGATTACATCGGTACATATTAAAAATTTTAAATCCATACGGGATATGGAAATTCAAAATGTGGAAAATGCCCTGATACTGGTGGGGAAGAACAATACGGGAAAAACAGGTGTCTTAGATGCCATACGGGCAGCTGCGGGCGCATATGAAGTTACGGAAGAGGATTTTAACGAGAAGAAACAGAATATAGAGATCACCATGACCCTGGCAATTACGCAGGAGGATCTGGTTTCCTTTCACAGGGGAGGGGTGGTGAGCCAGTATAAGCGGTTTGATGCATGGCTCCATGATTTTATAACAAAGCTGCCTTCTTACCGGGAAGGAAGCCTGACGTTCACCTATCAGGTAAACTGGAACGGAGTCGTCCGGTTTAAGGATGGATACCGGAAGAATAACCGGTATATCAGGGATATTTTCCCCAGGCTCTACTACATTGACTCGGAACGGGATTTAAACCAGTTTCAGAATGATCTGCTGCTTTTTCAGGAGGATGACCAGCTGTCAAAGCTAAGGAGCCACGTGTGCATGTTTGACAGCGCCAGGGAATGCAACCAATGCTTTAAGTGCATCGGGCTGATCAACCAGAAGAAGCCGGAGGAACTGCAGATCTATGAGACGGCTAAGCTGCTGGAATATAAGATGTATCAGTTGAATTTAAATAATTTTGCCGAAAGGGTCAATGACAATTACAGAAAAAACGGCGGCTATGAGGAAATCCACTTTTCCTTAAACTGTAATCCATGTGAATTGTTTAAAGTAACAGCGGAGACTTATCATGTGGAGAGAGGAAAACTAAGCCCTATAAACAACTTGAGCAATGGCATGAAAAGCCTTTACATGCTGTCTCTTTTGGAGACTTATACAGAGGATGAAAAACGGATTCCCAGCATTGTCATCGTAGAGGATCCTGAGATTTTCCTCCATCCCCAGCTTCAGAAAATAGCCAGTGAGATCCTTTACCGGTTATCAAAGAAGAATCAGGTGATTTTTACTACTCATTCTCCAGGCATGCTGTTTAATTTCACCAGACGCCAGATCAAGCAGGTGGTGCTGGAGCGTGACGGTTATTCCATTGTAAGGGACAGAACCGATATTGACGCCATTCTGGACGATTTGGGCTATGGAGCCAGCGATCTTCTTGGGGTCAGCTTTGTGTTCATTGTGGAGGGCAAGCAGGATAAGAGCCGTCTGCCGCTGCTGTTGGAAAAATATTATTCAGAAATCTACGATAAGGAGGGAAACTTATCCCGGATATCCATCATTACCACCAACAGCTGTACCAATATAAAGACGTATGCAAATTTAAAGTATATGAACCAGGTGTATCTAAGGGATCAGTTCCTGATGATCCGGGATGGAGACGGAAAGAACCCTGAGGAGCTGGCAGGCCAGCTTTGCCGGTATTATGATGACCGCAGTCTGGAGGATATCGACAAGCTACCAAAGGTCACCAGAAAAAATGTGCTTATATTAAAGTACTATTCTTTTGAAAATTATTTTCTGAATCCCAAAATCATGGCAAAGCTTGGGGTGGTGGAAGATGAAGATGCATTCTACCGGATACTGTTTGATAAATGGAAGGAATATCTTTACCGGTTAAAGAGCGGAAAGCAGTTTGCGGAGGCAGTGGGGAAGGATATGGAATCCCCGGAAGATATAAAGATCCATATGGAGGAATTTAAGATTTATATGAGGGGACATAACCTGTATGATATTTTTTACGGGCCATATAAAAAGCAGGAAGGGGAGCTGTTAAAACAATACATTGATCTGGCTCCCCGGGAAGATTTCAGCGATATTTTAGATGCGATTGATAAGTTCGTCTACTTTGAAAGCAGGAAGGCGTAGGGAAGAGTCTATATTTCCGCATCGATTTCCCAGTCTCTGAAATAGTATTTCATATCCCGCTCTCCGATTTCCCTTATGACGCGGCATGGGCTTCCATAGGCCACTACGTTGGCAGGGATATCCCTGGTCACAACACTTCCGGCTCCGATTACGCTGTTTTCACCGATCCGGACACCTGGAAGGATGATGGTTCCGGCTCCGATCCATACGTTATCCTCGATGGTAACGGGGACGTTAAACTGGATCTGCCTTTTTCGGATATCGGGGCGGATGGGATGGGCGGCTGTGTCTACCACAACGTTAGGACCGAACATGACGTTATTTCCTATGTAGATATCGGCGTCATCTACAAGAGTTAAATTAAAGTTAACATATACGTCATTGCCCATGTGAATGTGACTTCCCCAGTTGGCGTGGAGCGGGGGTTCTATGTAGCAGTTTTTTCCGATTTCTGCAAAAAGCTTCTTTAAGATTTCCTGCCGCTTTTCGCCTTCGGATGGGCGGGTCTGGTTGAAGTCATAGAGAATTTCCAGACAGCTGGTTTGTTCCGCGATCAGGGCATCATCAACACAATTGTAGAGCTTTCCGCTTCTCATTTTTTCTTTTAAGTTCATGAAAACCTCCTTGGTTATGGGGCTGTCGGGCAGACAGCCCCGCTTTTACTTCATTATACCTTGTATAGCTTTAAGTGTCTATGCGATTAAATGATTTGCGGTAGGGAGCGATATATCTGGGTGTTGGGGTTAATTGTGCCATAAGTCCGCAGTGCAGCTCGCGAAACCTGCGGTCTCGCTCGCTCACGGGCATTCGCCCTATGAAATAGGCCATGACAAGATTTTCTTATGTGCAAGCACAACGAAAATCTTGTCATGGCCTATTTCGCACTGCTCATTGCAAAAGTGCAAGAAAGTGCTACTACTTGGACAAATAAGCGCACGCTTTTTTCAGGCATGTATATTATAATCAGAATAGAGATTTTACGAGGAGGTATTAGGATGAAGTATTTGATTGGAATTGATGTGGGGACATCGGCAACTAAGACCGTCCTGTTCGATAAAACGGGCGGTGTGATTGCTTCTGCATCCAGGGAATATCCCCTTTATCAGC
>POVV01000867.1_pt1 | contig 14824 bp, 16 predicted proteins | sample 1560271 | NCBI WGS metagenome assembly POVV01 (sample SAMN08337232, study PRJNA429181) | Bioreactor metagenome, whole genome shotgun sequencing project. | biome: cows' rumen and soil; feature: anaerobic; isolation source: anaerobic chemostat enrichment culture, galacturonate as sole carbon... | reverse complement strand
TAACATTCAATCTGGATGAGCTTATACTAATAGCCAAAGACATGGACATATCTATAGATAGTATTGTAAATCCTGAAAAAATGGAAAAATATGGCATTTTGTTTGAAACAAAAATGCTGATAAAAGATACTTCTTTAAAACATCTTATGGAGAACCTCAAACAGACATTAAATGGACATGTCGAATTGTGCAAACTCGCAAACAGACACCCTGAAGCTAAAATGTCTATCGCAACAAACACGATGCCCTATCAGTTTTTTCTCAATTACAGAAATCTGGCGAGAATTCCATCTTACAAATGGTTGTATCAAACTCAACCAGTTGAAAATATGATGTCCTTTAGTGACTATAAGGTATCGGATGAAATAATCAGCCTTGCTCATGAATTTGTAAAAGAATATAATACCATTGACTCTGATTTTATATTTGATCCCAACACCTTTAATTCTATAGTTGAAGACATTGTTTTTCTTTACAAATTAAATTTAATAACTAACGAAGAGGTCAACTTATTGAAAGAAGAATTTTTGAACTTGATTGACGACCTCGAAATAAAAACTGCTTCGGGTAAATTTAGCCCAACCTCAAAAATATCGGTTTATATATCTAATATTAGCATAGATACAACTTACACATTTCTAGAATGGGATAATAATCAGGTTACACATTTCCGCATATATGGCCTTTGCAGTATAAACACTGAAGATCCGACTATATGTAAAGTACATAAAACTTGGATTAATTCATTAAAACGATACTCTACATTAATAACACGCAGTGCGGATTTAGTTCGAATCGAATATTTTAACAAGCAAAGAGAATTTATAATGCAAAAATTATAACTATTTCCTATACCGCATGTTCAATAGCAGGCACGGTTAAACTTTTTCCTTAATTTGTGCTGACATACCTTATTACACTTTATAGAAAAACACGAATAAAGACACAGAATAAACACTGTTGTCGAATCAGCCTATTGTCTAATACAGATTAATATTTCACTTTTACACTTCGTTTTTTCAATCTTATCATATAAACTGTTTCCACCCATAACTGTCTAAAAAATAGGACAAACGATATTCATTCGTTATATCGAATACAGAAAAGTTTAGACTTAAGGGCTCTACAAATATACTTATGCAAGGCCATGGGCTGAACAATAAACTCTCTAATATTAAGTCCATAAAAGAGCTTTTTCTTTTATAAAAAGTATATCTACGAAGTAGAAAATATAATATATGCAACAAAACAATAAAGCTATAAAAAGACTCGTTACATTAATAAAATTGGCAATTCCTGACAATGTCAAGATTTTATATTACTTAATGAATTTGCTTTCCTTGGGAAGAGAAGCTGTATATCGCAGATTGAGAGGAGAAGTAATGTTCAATATGGATGAACTCATTAAAATATCTAACGACCTAAACATTTCATTGGATGACATTATCAATCATCAGAAAAAAGACGCTAAGAATGCATCTTTTGAAACAAAGATGATTATAAGTGATAACCTTGAAAATACACTCAAAAAAGTTGCAGAATCATATATAGAACTTCATAAAGTAGCACGGCAATCAACAAATGCAAAACTTATCATTGCCTCCAACATGATCCCTTTTCAGCTTTTTCTGGAATATAAAACTTTAGCGAAAGTCGCATCTTACAAATGGCTATACCAAACAAAAGCAATAGAACATAAACTGCCTTTTTCGGAGTATAAAATTTCGGATGAAATTGCGAATCTGGTTCATGAATTTATAAAAGAGAGTAAGACTATTGATACTGAATACATCTTCGACTGCAATACTTTTACTTCATACATTAAGGATATAGTTTTCTTCTCCAAGCTTAAATTGATAACAAAACCGGAAGTCATACTACTAAAAAAAGACCTCCTCGACTTAATAAACAATCTCGAAACAAAAGCTGCGAAAGGCAGTTTGGGTACATCATCAAAGATATCTGTTTATATCTCGAGCATCAATATAGAATCTTCTTGTTCTTTAATCAAGTCAGACAATAGTCAAATAGCTCATTTTAGAATTTATGGGATAGGTGGTATTACGAGCTTCGACTCCCAACTACTGGAAGTTCATCAAATCTGGATTGAATCGATGAAACGATATTCTATTCTTATAACGGGAAGTGCCGATCTAATAAGAAAAGAATATTTTAATGAACAAAGAAAAGCAGTCGAAATAATGTTGGGAGAGAATACAACTTCTGACGATTAAAAATTTAACAACTACAAGTTTATCTGCAATTCAATGTATATTCATTTTTTTTCACGTCAATACATCGAATATCCTCCCTAACCTTATAAACAAGCTCTAAAATAGATACATTATTAACAGCAATGTCGATATAGCTTATTGTTTACACAAAATAAATCTCTCAATTTTGTCAAAAATTCCCGAACAGACAAACAGCATGAAGGTAATATAAAGATATAAGATAAAAATATCGTAGCACATATATCTAGACATATCATCAAGACGAATTACTCTATCACCCTAATTATAAATAAGTTTTGCATTTGTAACTATCGTTACGTGAGGTATTATTTATGCTGTCCTGTTTTTTACAAAACAAAATATGATTGTAGCACAAATTAATAGAAATAAACTAAAAGAGAATTTATGAATCGAAACAAATCAGTAACAACATTTCTCGTTTTTATAATGTTGTTCTTACCCTTATCTACACTACAAGCGCAAGTCTCAATCGGCTCGGGTGAAGAGCCTATATCCGGATCTATCTTACAACTAAAAGAGAAAGATGCGGTGACCGATGCGAGCTCTAATGCGCATAGGGGTTTAGCCTTACCACGAGTAACCTTATCAGAAAAAAAAGCTCTTTATCCCATGTTCTTGGCAGACCCGGATGATCCGGCTTCGGGACCGAATAGTGCTTATAGCGGAGCAGCCAATAAAGAGGCTTTAGATAAAGCTCATACGGGCTTGATCGTTTACAACCTGACAGAGAATGATGATAAAGAATTATGCTTAGGTTTAAATCAGTGGGATGGAGAACAATGGAACTGTTTCCAGAGCAAAATGGGAAATGCTAAGTTCGATGCGGTGAATTGTTCCGATATAGAGATCAATGGAGTCTACGTGGAAGGCACACCTACTACTTCAGCTAATTATCTAAGTATAAATCTGAATGTAACAAAAGTAGGAGCTTTCTCTATTACTATAACTACCGGGAATGGCTACAGTTTTTATCAGTCGGGGGTTGCATTGAGTATTGGGAAGATGACTGTGAATATCCCGTGTCAGGGCACTCCTGTGAATGCGCAAACGGATAAACTTTCCTTTAATGGCATAGGGCTTATTCCGGGCTGTGAACCTCAAATAGAAGTATCTTCTGCTATAGCAAATTACTCTCTAAACTGCTCCAGCATAGTGGTAAACGGAAGATACCTGAAAGGAACACCTTTAACAGCTTCAAATACGATAGCTTTAAACGTAACCGTGACCACTGCCGGTTCATATAACATCAATACTCCTTTGACGAATGGTATCCGTTTTTCTGCCAGTGGTGATTTAACTATCGGGACACACACTATCACTCTTATTGGTTCGGGGACACCTACCGTCAATTCTGATTTCCCGATAACGATTAATGCAAATACGCCACAGGGGAATAACACCTGTAATACAACAATACCTTTGACTTTGCCGGCTATAACTTATGCCGTTATTGGTTCGGGAAGTACTTATTCTTGGAACTCTACTGCCAGGAGCCAGGCATTGACCAATGGAGGTATAAGTTTTGGACCTAATGGAATTGTAAAAATAGTAAGTTTCACCGAATTATGGAGTACCTCAACTGTAAATACAGCTGCGAAGTATCTTAATGATGGTTATAGCAATGGTACTATGCCCGATGTTGTATTGTATTTTGCTTACGGAGCAACACCGAATAATACCATAACAACAGCTCTAAGGGATTACATTAATAAAGGTGGCTGTGTAATTTATGGGTCGGCTGATGGGACTAGTAGCGATGTGAATACGCTTATGAGCGGATTGTTTGGTATAAGCCCCGCTATTGCTCAATCCGGAGGGCAAACAGACGACGATGTATATGTGATATCAAACTTACCAAGTGATCCTGTTATTAATGGTCCTTTTGGAAATCTTTCGGACAGGCATTGGGGGGAAGATAATGGGACAACCGGCTCTGTGATAATGACCGAGCTACCTCCTAACTCTGTGCAAATTTGTACGGCTCGCTCGGCTTCCAAAACGTCTCAGAATCCACAATACTCGATAGTATGGTACAACGACAGCAAGAACTTTCTTTACTTTGGAGACAGTGTAGGTTCTTCTACTACAGATAATAGTACAAGTGCTTACCCTGCAAAATATAACGGCCAAGGGTTACCGTTGTCGAAGAATTATGGACCAGGCACAGCGTGGAATCAGTTTATATACAACTCTGCATTGGAGCTTAATGCTGTAGCTTGGATTCTGAAAAAGGCTGCAATCAGTGGAATTAATCCTCACTAAATAAAAGATAACTCAAGGGGATTGGCTTAACTAGTTACTAAATTAAAGATAGCAATCTCTAGAGCTTTTGGGACTTTTCAATCTTAGGTAGGCTTTCCTAAAAAAGCCTGATTAACAAAGCTATGCGCAGGAAAGGGAGATCTCAGTATCTCCCTTTTTAATAAAAACCGGTTAGGAATAAATAAACGGGTAAAATTTATATTAAACATTTTATTGTCGAAAGAAGATTATATGCCAAACCTTAACAATTTTAGAAATATTCATATCGGAAAGTTAATTCAAAAACGCATGTCGGAATGCAATGTGGATATTGACCGGGCATGTAATTTCCTGAAAGTATCAGAGGAAGACATTAAAGATATGTTTGATCGAAAGTCTTTAGAGAGTGAACTCTTATTGCATTGGAGTAAATTGTTGGAATATGATTTTTTTCGAATCTATAGTCAACATCTTATTCTTTATGCTCCGCAGGATATCAATAAAACAAATAGGGAAAAGAACACATCTCTACCTGTATTTAAGAAGAACATCTATACTCACGAAGTAATTATGTACCTACTAGAACTAATAGAAAGTGGGCGCAAAAACAAACGTGACGTACAGCAAGAATACAATATTCCTTCAACAACAATTAACCGCTGGATGAGAAAATATGGAAATAACACAAACAAACCGAATGGAGAGGAAGAAAAAACAAAAATTGAAAAACAAAGAGAATAGACCCTTATACCATAAGATATATGCCGACATGATTCGTGATAAGTATCCCGATAGGGAGGCGAATTGCATCAATTACTTAAATAAAAGGAATTGGACTGCTTTAGACGTAATACGGGTTAATATGATTTTATTCTCAAATAAACAAGGGCGCAAAGAAATACTTTTGGGACAACGTCACCGTGCTTACGACCAAAAAAGTATAAAGCAAATACTCCAAGATCAGAAAGAGAATATGCTAAATAACAAAGAACTAGCCACAAAATACAAACTTAGTCGCAATACTGTCGCCAAGTGGAAAAAACTGTTCGGAGAAGAAGTAAGCGAGTAGACAGCCATTCTTTTCTCAAACCGATTTCTTGACGTTTTAAACCTTATTTATTAATATTGCCTTGTTATTAATATCGACATGCTGCTAAAATGAAAATAAAAAAAATAACAAAGGGTAAAGACCGGTTTATGAACCTGCTGCTATTGGGGGATGAACAGGAAAGCATGATCTACAGATATTTAGAAAGAGGAGAACTATTTGCTTTATACGACACTGATCTAAAAACCGTTAGTGTCGTTACTCAAGAAGACGAGAATACTTTCGAAATCAAAAATATTGCAACTTACCAAAAAGAATATGGGAAAGGATACGGGAGTTTAATGATGAGATATATAATTGAAAACTATAAAGATAAATGTGACATATTATTGGTTGGCACAGGTGACGATCCTACTATATTGTCATTTTACAAAAAATTTGGCTTTGTATATTCACACACCGTAAAAAACTTTTTCATAGACAATTACGACCATGAAATATTTGAAAATGGCAAGCAACTAATAGACATGGTTTATCTAAAAAATGAAATGAAAAAATCCTGACAGATTTCTCTATCAGGATTGCTGTGCACCCTTAACAGTTCTACTCTCAAACCTATATTTTGGAATTTGATCGCTTTATTGCCTTTTATAACACAAAGGAGCAATATCCCGTAAGGTTTTTAGATAGTGGATAAATTCAAGAGTATCTTTATGCGTGCTAATTATAGCATCAGATTGAGACTGTATGAATAGAATGACATAGTTATATAAAAATTCATCCAATAGTTTAGCAAAGTCTTTAGGTGAAATATCTTCTTTAAAGAATGTATACATCGGTTCCAGATTTATATCCCCTCTTTCTAATTTTTCCATAAATGTTTGCATTAGGCTTACTGCACTTTTGTAAGGGTTGCTATATTTGAGTTTGTATAATTCACAATTGCAAAGTAAAGGGTACAGCGTCTTATATCCTATTAATTGAGACAATAAGATATCAGAAACACAAATAATATATTAATATCCTAACTGTTAAAATATTATCTTCACAAATAAATTATTATTTGCTCTAAATGCTTATTTTTGCATATAAACAAATTCACAAATAGAAAGACATGGAAGAAACAAGCATAAAGAAGAGCAATCATGGTCCAAACGTTCGCCGTTGGAGAGAATGGCGAAATATCAATCAAGATGTTCTGGCAGAGCAAATAGGAGTATCACAGGCCACTCTTTCGAGCTATGAGAAAAAGGATAAGCTCGAACAGGATATTTTAGAAAAGATTGCTAAGGTTTTAGATATTCCTATTGAAGCTATTACCGAATTAGAACAAGGAACAGCAATAAATATTATATCAAGCACCTTTCATGACAGTTCTGCTGTTAACCATTATACTTTTAATCCTATAGAAAAGATTGTAGAGCTTTATGATGAGAAAATAGCTTTATACGAAAGAATGTTGAAGGATAAAGAAGAGGCTATTTCTTTATTGCATGAGGTGTTGAAGGAGAGGAAGGGGTGAAGTTCTGATAGGCTCACAAAAATGAAAAACACAGAGATTCAATTTATTGAAGATTTAGGATTGATTTATGAGTTAAGGGGGTGGTAGCGAAGCCGTAGATACTATATAATTATCCTTATAAGTTTATATTTGAATATAAGTTTTATAGATTTGGGGTATACATATAAAATGATGAAAAGAACCATATTTTATTCATGGCAATCTGATTTACCGAATAATACAAATCGTGGATTCATTGAAGATTGTATAAAAAAATCAATAAACGATGTTGCCAAATTTATACCTTTTAACCTTGAATTAACTTTAGATAAAGATACTTTTAATGAACCTGGAAACCCTGAAATAGTTAATACCATTCTGTCTAAAATTGAAAACGCGAAAATCTTTATAGCTGATATTTCTATTATAAACTCAGACTCAAAATTAAGGAAAACCCCTAATCCGAATGTACTTTTTGAATTAGGGTATGCATCAAAAGCATTAGGTTGGGAAAGAATTATATGTATTTATAATTTAGACTATGGAAGTTTTGATGAATTACCATTTGACTTAAAACATAGAAGACCTATCGCTTATACTCTTAATAATAAAACAAAATCAGAAGCAAAAAATGGTATAGCTAATGCTATAATAAAAACAATAACAAGTCTACAAGATAGAGGTCTTCTTTTTGACGAAATGGAAGATTTTTTAAAGAAAAATGTAGATACCGAAATCTTAACGATAATAAATCATCTATCAAAAGTTCTATTTGGCATTCAGGATAAACCAAATTTACTTATCCATACAGGCAAACTTTTAAATTTGAAAAGGAATGAGTTATTTAATATTTTAAAAAATAAACCAATTCTAGGATTTCATATATTTAAAACTTTTGAAGAGAATTATAAATCATTACGAAAAATATATGAGAACACTATATCATCGCCGCATTATAAACGTGAAATAATTGTTATAATACTAAAGTTACTTGATTGGTTGGCGTGGTATAATAAAATTATGCAAGAGCGTACATATCCAAGTATGTTTATCATTTCAAATGTTATTGTAAATAGAAAACTTAAAATAATTGGAAGTAATAATAAAGATTTGCCAAACAGGTTGATTTTAGGAGAATGCATAGAAGATGACAAATATAGGGTTGTTGATTTTGGTGATATAATTCAAAAAAACAGGTTGCAAAATGCATTAGTTAATTTTCAAATTTCAGATGATAAACATTTAGAGGTATATATTAATGTTCTTGAATCATTTATTGAAAATGTAAATTTATGGTTAGATAAAACTAATGGTGAGTTTATTGTAGATACTTTCAATAATTTTGAAATGAAATAAAATATATTAACAATAAAAGCTTAATACACTGGTATAATTGAAGCGCACCAGCGTGCGCTTCTTTCTTTTATATAAAAATATTATCAATAACTATTTGCATTAAAATAGTAAAGCCTGACAGATTTCTCTATCAGGCTTTCTTTTGTACCCTTAACCGTTCTATTCTCGAACCAATTTCTTGAAGATTTAGACTTAATTTATGAATTGAGAGAATGGATTCCGAAACTGTACAAAAAAGAATATATTACATTTGTAATACCTTCAAATATAAAAACGATGAGGTTGTTAAATAGTGATATTACTTTTTTAGAATGGGATGTACTTCCTATCTCCGAAAAACGAGAGATGTGGAACCATTATTGGAATCCATACGAACCCCAAATAGGAGCTTTTACAAAAAGAGAAATAGTTGATAATCTTATTAAATCGATTTCTATAAATGCGCTGCAATGTGGTATAAGAAGTTTTGGTTGGGGAGTTTACATGCTGTTTATTATTGTTGATAATTCAAAAATAAGAGTTCCAAAACAATTTTCAGGCTTATCTGTCAATAAAGGGGTTATTAAAGATTGGGTAAATAAAGATGAAGCTAAAATAACATTCAATTATGGAGGGACATTGATAACTAACATGAACGAGAAAATAGTTATCGGATAATATAAGAACCTATATTATATATTGCCCTATAAAACACAAACCAAAAATTTTGTACTTGATTAATATCTTATAAAAAAACAAATTGCGAGACAAAAAATAAAAAAGCGGAGATAGTTTTTCAACTTTCTCCGCCTGAGTACCCAGAGCCGATACACAACCTATAAAATAAAGAAAATAAAAAACAAATAAAACACTAAATATCAATATTATATATTTATTGATATTTAAGTTGATTATGCCTTCTTTCTTATATTTTTCAACTTTTTGTCCCTATTATGTCCCCCGTATAATTTCTTTTATTACCTTTGAAACCAAGCAATAATACTACATAAAAAATACAGAAAAACACAATAAGAACAAATAATATGAGAAAAGGGACAAAAAAGAATAATGTTACACTAAGGGAAAAAGCCTTATCAAATGGCAATATATCCCTTTATTTGGATATTTATCGGGATGGCGTAAGGGTTAAGGAATACCTTAAACTCTACATTGTAGATAAACCAAAAAACACTTTTGAAAGACAGCAAAATAAAGAAACACTTCAATTAGCCGAAGAGATAAGGACAGCCAGAGAAACAGAATTAAATCATTCTGCTTTTGGCTTAGTCAGCCCAGTGAAGAAAAGAATTAATTTCCTTGAATTCTTTCAGAATTATGTAGATGCCTATACAAAGAAAGATTTGAGAATGATGCAAGGCTGTTTACAACGATTTAAAGACTTCTTAGTTGAATCATACCCGACAATGAAGAATTATATTAAACCTGAGCAGATGGATAAAGACATGATAGTCAAGTTTATAGAATACCTGCAAAGCCGTTCCATTGGTGAAGGTGCAAGGGGATATTTTCAACGTTTTAAGAAAGTTGTTAAATATGCTACTGAAAAAGATATATTTCATAAAAATCCGACTAATGGTGTTTCTTGTGTTGTCGATGATACTGCTTTGACTAAGGATGTACTGACATTGGAAGAAATACAACAGCTTGCGAAAGCACCATATCAGAATGGAGATATAAAGAAAGCTTTCCTATTCTGTCTATATGCAGGTTTAAGATATTGCGATGTAGTAGATCTGAGATATAGCAATGTGGATTATTCAGGCAAAAGAATAAAATTTGAACAAGCTAAAACGAAAGGACATTCAAAAAACTCTATTGTTATCATTCCTCTTAGTCAAACCTTATTCAGTCTTATTGGAGAGAAGCCAACGAAAGATGATTATATATTCAAATTGCCAAGTCATACAGGGTGTTTAAAAGCTCTTAGAACATGGGTGGCTCGTGCAGGGATAGATAAACATATAACATGGCATTGTGCCCGACACTCATTTGCTGTTAATCTTTTAGGAGAATGCCAGACAGATATAAAAACCGTTGCATCACTTTTAGGGCATAGCGGATTGAAACACACCGAGAAATACACGCGTGCGGTAGATTCATTAAAAGAAAAAGCCGTAAATTCATTGCCTGAAATTAGCTTGGAATAAAATCATATAATTATGAATAAAGGAGAGATTATAATATATCAAGCACCTGATGGTAACACGCAACTTGATGTTAAATTAGATCACGATACCGTTTGGTTAACACAAGCTCAAATAGCAGACCTATTTGGCACAAAACGGCCTGCAATAACTAAACATCTTAAGAATATATTTAACGATGGAGAGTTAGACGAAAATTCAGTTAGTTCCATTTTGGAACATACTGCTTCTGACGGAAAAATATACAATACCAAATTTTATAGTCTCGATGCAATATTATCAGTCGGTTACAGAGTAAATTCTAAAAATGCAACACAATTCCGTATCTGGGCAAATAAAATCTTAAAAGAATATCTTGTAAAAGGTTTTGTTGTCAATCAACAAGCTAAGGTTAAACAGTTGCAAGAAGCTTTGGATTCTATAAAGGTATTAACAGGGATCGCGGCCAGAAGCGAAACAACAAAAGAACAAGCGAATGATATACTGCAAGTCATAAGTGATTATACCTATGCCCTTGACACTTTAGACAAATATGATTACCAATCCCTTGAAATAAATAATACTACCGAAAAAGAGCAATTCCAAGCCAACTATAACAACGCTATGGAAGCAATAGAAACATTACGACGTAAGTTCGGTAGTGGTGGACTCTTTGGAAATGAAAAAGACCAATCGTTCAAAAGCTCTATTAGTACGATTTATCAGACTTTCGGAGGGATAGATTTATACCCAAGCGTAGAAGAAAAAGCAGCAATGTTATTGTATTTAGTTGTTAAAAACCATTCTTTTAGTGATGGTAATAAACGGATTGCAGCATTTCTCTTCTTATGGTTTTTAGAAAATAATGGTATTTTGTATAAATCCAATGGTTCGAAACTGATAGAAAATAATACCCTAGTGGCTCTAACCTTGATGATTGCGGAGAGTAAGACGCAAGAAAAAGATGTTATAGTAAAGGTTATTGTTAATTTGATAAATAGGAATAATTAGTAAATCTTACCCGATGGCTGTCTTCAATAAACATCTTGAACTTAAAGGAATTGCTGATATAAAAGATTTCTTCATAAAGAAGGGTATTTTATCTGAATATAAAAGGAATGATTTCTATGTACGACAAGGAGAAGCTCATAATCATGTAGGCTTCATTTTGAAAGGTGGGTTTAGGTATTTGGGATATACTTCGGATGGAAAAGATCAAATTGTAGGTTATAGTTTTGAAAATGATTTTGTTGTTGATTATGGTTCTTTTCAGATAAAGAAAATATCTACAGTCGATGCTCAAGCAATTAAAGACTCAATTGTCTTAAACCTTACACATAATGAGCTTAATGTTTTTTACGAAGATTTTTACAATAAAAATCTTCGTGCAGAACTCGCAGAAACTTTATTAGAGGATATTTATAGTAGATTAGTTTCTTTATATTGCGATACCCCTAAGGAGCGTTATTTGAAACTCATAGAGCGTTATCCGGAAATTTTTAATTTGGTCAGTCTAAGAGAAATAGCCTCATTTATCAAAGTTACTCCAGAAACTTTGAGCCGAATTCGAAAAAATGTTATTCACGAATAAACCTTGATTTGAATCAAGGGTATTTTCATTCCATCTGTCTATTTTTGTATAATTTTTAACGAGAAATAAAATGAAAGCAAAATTAGCCTTATTTACTGTAATAGTATTAATTCTTTCATCATGTAATGATGAAAATTCAAATCCAACTCCCGAACTGGTTAAGCCGACCATATACGAATATGCATATTCAGGGAAACATGAAATAAAAGATTTTAACGTACATGTTGGGCCTAAAGGGGAAAAGCAAGGTGTCGGTAACGAGTTTATAAGTGATTTTTGGAAACATTCCATTGGAGAAAGCCCTTGCGACACATTAGTTATTGATCTGGTGAAGGACAGTCTGTATCTTAAGTATAACAAGACAGTTCGTGATTTTCCTTTAAAATTATCTAATGATACTTTGTGGTATACAGGCAATCAATATTGGGGTGTATTTCTTAATGAAGAAGTTTTTTTGATAAATAAGGCATTCTATTTCATTAACCATAAAGGAAAACAAATAGAAGGCAGTGACTTCTGGAGTGGTGGACATAGAGGAAACTGGCAGGCTTATGAAATAGCAAAAATAGACAGATTCTTTTATGACAACTCAACCTTTCAGTCTTTGTCTGATATGGTTGCGGAATCCGATACTATAGCATGGCTTACTCAATATTATGAATTTAAATTGGTGAAAAAGCATTAGATATATTTATAGATTGACGGTGAAATAATAATAGCCCCATAACTGACTTGGAATCGAATGGAGTTGTGTCCATATATTGTCCAGAGACAGTTCCATGTGTCGCATTTGAACTGTCAAAAATGCTGACTTCAGAAGAAGAAATGACTGTAATTAAAAAAGATATTGGGTTTGTCAAGGATAAAAGAGAATGATTAGGTAAATACCAATAAATGACGATATCATAATTTTGGCGCATACATATGAGAACACGAAATATTATATTATTGATTGTATTGTTGGTTATAATAGATCAAGCAGCTAAATTAATTATCTATCATTCATTTATGGATATTAATTGCGAGATTGTACCTCAAGGGTTGGAGTTTAAACCGACATTCAATAGTAAGTATAGCTTCGTAAATGATTCAATCTATAAAAAAACAGGGATGGATGCAGGATTAATATTTCATGTTATTTTATTTCCCTTGATATGGATCATCTTATTTCTCTTCTATCGATTTTTTAAAGGAGTTGCATCGAAAAATAAGATGCTTGATGCATCTTTCGCATTTTTTACAGCTGGCTTTATATGCTCATATTTAGGAATATTAGTTTGGGAGAAAGGGGTACTTGATTTTCTGCATCTCAAACTATTGGGCGGTATCATATTCGACCTGAAAGACATCTATGTTAATTGTTACGTTGTTTTGTTGATTATTAGTACAATGAAAATAGAAAAAGAGCATAAAATTGAATTAAAGCATATGGCGTCTTATTTAAAAGATTTATTCAAATAAGATACACTACATTATAGACAATAATTTGTAATACACAGATAAATCAACCAACCATTTTGCTGTACCTCTCCTTTTTATTAGTTTTGTTATGAATGTAAAAAAACATTACATGAACAAGCTAGCTTATATCAAATATTCCCAAAAAGAAGCCAATCAAAAGATATGGAATTCTTTGATGAATAAATATGAGCTATTGAAAAAGAAAAACACATTCTTAGCCCACCTTTGGTTTCCATTAGTCTGCATTCTCTTTGGCTTTGTAGCTATATTCAGTTGGTTTAGTTTTCTTACGTTACTATTCAAAGATATTCAGTTTACTCCTCATTATATGAGAACAGTGATTAAATATAATAATATGAGTAAAGAAGAGGAAAAAGAATATCTTGACAATCAGTTTTCAGAGTATAAGAATCGAGTATCTTATGGGAATCTATCCACAGAAAAACAAAGTCAAATAGATACAACATTCGATTTACTATTTAAAGTGAATACTGATAAGTTTGATAAAATACTTGAACCTGAATTACAAGCACCACAACCGGAAATTATAATAAAAGACTTTAAATCAACCCTTAATGAAAAGCAGATAGAAACTCTTGTAGAGTGTATCAATAAAATAAAGGTATTAGATACTGTAATGACTATTGATATTATGCAGCAAATCCTATCCTGCACAACAAAACAGCCATTGAGGATTGCCAGTAAGAAAAACAAACTCCTTATCTATCTATTTAACGAATTAAATAAACGCTGCTATATAACAAGCAGTTGGCAAGCTGTATGTGCCCAAAATAAGATATTCCTTACATCCGAAAAAGGTGTATTTCTAAATCAGGATAATATCTCCAGTACTGTTAGTACAAACCAAGATTATCCACCAAAAGATTCTCATATCATAGACAAGTATATCAAAGAACTGCAAGAACATTGAGAATACATTGAGATTTTTACCCTCTCAAACATAACTCCCTAAATATCAATTTACATTTGCCCCTGTCGACAAAAAACAGGGGTATGCGCAACCCCATTTATTAATGTTATAAATTCATATTGCTATGAGTGAAAATTTAGAAATGAGGGTTTCCGCATTAGAGAAACATTTGTATGCTCTTAAAAAGATTTTGTCTTTTGAAGAAGCAAGTAAGTTCCTTAACTTATCTAAGAGTTATTTATATCAACTCACATCAAAGGGTGTAATTCCGCATTATAAACCACAAGGTAAGATGATCTACTTTGAAAAAGAGCTAT
>POVV01000866.1_pt1 | contig 14856 bp, 13 predicted proteins | sample 1560271 | NCBI WGS metagenome assembly POVV01 (sample SAMN08337232, study PRJNA429181) | Bioreactor metagenome, whole genome shotgun sequencing project. | biome: cows' rumen and soil; feature: anaerobic; isolation source: anaerobic chemostat enrichment culture, galacturonate as sole carbon... | reverse complement strand
TAGCAGGCAAACCGCCGGCTTCATTTATGATATTAATCAATACATCGGTACCATACGCCGGCAATGCCTGACCGGTAACCGGATGACTCGTCAAAGCCTTGGCAAATACTTTAGCTGCTGCCTTGAATTCTTCAGGTTTCGCAATGGTAACGCCAGGTGCGCCGGTATCATCAATTACAACAGCCTTTACCTTCTTTGAGCCCAGCACCGCACCCAGCCCGCCACGACCGGCACTACGAATGTTGCTTTCAGGATCTTTAAAGGAAATATTAGCGGTAGGCAACCGATATTCGCCAGCCGGACCTGCCAGCGCGATACCAACTTTGGCACCATATTTTTCATTTAAAACTTTAATAGCTTCATAGTTCCCACAACCCCCGAGGATTTCAGCCGGCGCCTCGTCTATGCTTACACCCTGCATGTCAACCTTGAGTATATAAAACTTGTCTTCTGCCGGCATTCCTTCGATAACAAGCGCTTTAATACCCATTTTGGCCATTTTCTGCGAGAAACTGCCGCCACTGTTACTTTCCTTGATGGTACCGGTCAACGGACTTTTGGCCCCTACCGAGATGCGCCCCGACTGGGCAGCATAAGTGCCGCTAAGGAAACCTGGAGCAAAAATCAGCTTGTTGTTTTTGCCCAGGGCATGGCATGTCGGCTTAACTTCATCGTTAACAAAGTTTGAGGTAAGCGCACGGCCTGCCAGACCTGCATATTTCGCTGGGGTCTCAGTCATTGTGATTTCCTTGGTCGTCATGTTTACCCTGATAAAATTATTCATAAAAAATCACCCTCCTAAATAATTTGACACATAAAAAAAGAGGCGCTAAAAATATTTTAGTACCTCTTCCTTTGCGCATTGGCGGGCACGAAAATTGCTTATCGTACCTTAACGTTTATTACCTCCCTGAGGGATAATAATAAATCGGAAGCAAATATTAATTTTTCTTGTCTCTATAAGCAAAATAATATCTCCGGTAAAATATAAAAGAAGCCCGTATTAACGGACTTCCTTTGCACAATGGCCGGCGCGAAAATTCCTTCCCGCACCCCGATTACCAGCACCGGTCTGGCGATAGTAATTCGGAACTCTTGTAATATATATTCGTTATAGAGCTTTATATTCCTGCAATAATTTTACATTTAATTTATTTATTTTTCAGTAAATAATATTGCCTGACAAAGGCTTGGGCTAAACACATTCTGCTGCATTATTTGAATGCCGCTAGATATTTCCAAACAAGTACAAGCCGGGCACTTCGCTGTTACTAAGCGCCCGGCTTGTCTCGGTAAAACATACACGAGTTATCCGTTTTGACGGGAAAGGTAATAAGACATACTGCTTAATCCCACCGATAAATCTTCACTGACTACATGAATCGTATCAGGCACATTTATTTTAATCGGGGCAAAATTCCATATCCCTTTAATACCGGCCTCTACAAGTTGTGTGGCAGTACTTTGGGCAAATTCCATCGGCACGGTGATAATCCCAATTTGAATGTCCCGTTCAGTCACTATTTCCTTCATCCGGCTAACATGGAAAATCTCTACTTCATTTATATAACGCCCGATTTTGTCAGGATCAATATCAAAAATAGCCTGCAGGTGGAAGCCTTGCGGTGAAAAATTCGCATAATTGGCCAAAGCCCAGCCCAAATGCCCAACACCGCAGATGGCAATATTCCATTTACGGTTAAGCCCCAATATCTCGCCAATATTACGCATAAGTTCGCGCACATAATAGCCTACACCTTTTTTGCCGAACTCACCAAAAGCTGATAAATCCTTACGTATTTGTTCCGGTGTAACACCAATCTTCCGCCCCAATTCGTCGGAAGATATTATTTCTATGCCTTCTTCCTGACTTAGCTTAAGTGTACGGTAATAAAGCGGCAACCGGTCAATCGTAGCTTTAGAAATTACTGCATTTTCTTTGCTTTCTTTCATAACAACTCTCCCTAGCACAATAGTCAACGCTCATCCAAGCGGTTTATTTTCACATACTTGTATTCTATTCTCACTTGTATTTTAAAATCCTGCTATTTTTAGTAATAAACTCCTAGATTTGTTATATTATTTCACATATAATCTATTTTATGTAAAAACAAGCTACACGAATCCTGTGGAAAAAACAAGCCGGTGCGATCCTTATCCGGGAAAATTAGTTATACTCTTACCTGCTGTTAGGCAGAAAAAAAAAGGCTATCGACAATACTTTGTCGACAGCCCGGGATGTCCTTGCGGACATCTTTTTTTAGCATTTCTTTTGCGGATGATAGTGGGTATGAAGGAGATGGTGTGATTTTTCACCAAGCGGTTTTCCCAGATAAGTGTCATAGAGTTCTTTAACCGCCGGATTATCATGTGATTTTCTCAGTTCTGAGCATTTGTCGCACTCATAAATAGCATCAATGCGTTTTTGCCGGTGTTCGGCTGAAGTAATAATCGGTTGTCCGCCGCCGCCAGAGCAGCCACCCGGACAAGCCATGATCTCAATAAAATGATAATCAGCTTCGCCGGCACGAATTTTTTCCAGGATTACCCGGGCGTTGGCCAACGTATGAGCTATGGCAACTTTAGCGGTTAAGCCTTCTTTTAACGGCACCGATGCTTCTTTAATGCCATTCATCCCGCGCACGGCCTCAAACTCAATATTGTCAAGTTCTTTGCCTGATACCATCTTGGCAACTGTCCGGAGAGCAGCTTCCATTACACCACCGGTAGCGCCAAAGATCACGCCGGCACCTGAACCAACGCCAAGCGGCGCATCAAATTCAGTCTCAGGTAAATTGTTAAAGGTGATGCCGGCTTCACGAATCATGCGGCCTAATTCACGGGTTGTCAAAACGTAGTCAACATCCTGATAGCCGCTGGAATTCATTTCAGGACGGGCTGCCTCAGCTTTTTTGGCAGTACAAGGCATAATCGATACTGAAACAATATCTTTAGGATCAATACCGACTTTTTCGGCATAATAGGTCTTGGCCAGTGCGCCAAACATTTGTTGCGGTGACTTCGCAGTGGACAGGTGGTCCAAAAGGTCAGGGTATTTCAATTCGATGTAGTTAACCCAGCCTGGGCTGCAGGAGGTAATCATGGGCAGTTTGCCGCCGTTAGTCAAGCGGTCAATAAGCTCTGAGCCTTCTTCCCAGATAGTAAGGTCGGCGCTAAAATTAGTATCAAATACTTTGTCAAAGCCCAACCGCTTGAGTGAGGCCACCATTTTGCCGGTAACAATAGAGCCGTTGGCTAAACCAAGAGCTTCACCCAAGGCTACGCGAACAGCGGGAGCCGTCTGCACAATTACATGTTTTGACGGATCATTGATGGCTGCCCATACGGCCTCGGTATCGTCTTTCTCAACAATAGCACCTGTCGGGCATACGGCGGCACATTGACCGCAGTACGTACAGGAAACTTCGTCTAACCCCAAATCAAAGGCGGGAACAACGGTGGTATTAAAACCTCTGTTAGCAAAGCTATATACATGCACACCCTGACGTTCGCTGCAGGCACGAATACAACGGCCGCACAAAATACATTTGCTTTGGTCGCGAACCAAAGACGGATTCTTGGCATCAAGCGGATAGTTTTTCTTTTCACCGTCAAACCGAATTTCTCTAACACCAACGTCGGCTGCTATAGTTTGCAGTTCACAATTCAAATTGCGTTGACAAGATAAGCAGTCAGTCGGGTGGTTGGCCAGCAGCAGCTCCACTACTGTCTTGCGCGCTTCACGGACAGCCGCGGTATTAGTGCGAACAACCATTCCCTCGTTGACCGGATAAACGCAAGACGCAACCAAACTGCGAGCGCCTTCAACCTCTACCATACATACCCGGCAGGCACCCTCTACGCGCAGCTCAGGATGATAGCACAGAGTCGGAACTTTTATTCCAAGCGAAAGTGCAGCGTCCAAAACAGTCGATGTTTTCGGCACAGCTACTTTCTGTCCATCGATTGTTATATTAACCATTTCCATCGTCGTGTCACCCTCTCTTCTCCCAATCATTATGGGTATTACCGGCGGTTAACCGGCAAGTTTATCCTTTAATAATTGATTTGAACGGGCATTTGCTAAAGCAGGCACCACATTTGATGCATATAGCCTGATCAATCGCATGCTGTTCTTTCTTCTCACCACTGATTGCTTCCACCGGACATGCCTTTTTGCACAAGCCGCAGCCTTTACAGGTATCGTTAATACTGTATTCCAGCAGATTGGTACAAGCACCGGCCGGACAGCGTTTATCTTTGATATGGGCTTCGTATTCATCCCGGAAATAATGCAAGGTGGAAAGTACCGGGTTGGGAGCCGTTTGACCCAAACCGCAAAGAGCCGTAGCCTTAATGTTCTTGGCCAGAGACTCTAAGAGTGCAATATCCTCTTCGCGGCCTTGTCCTTCGGTAATCCGGGTAAGGATTTCCAGCATACGCTTGGTGCCTTCACGGCAAGGAGTACATTTGCCACAAGATTCAGCTTGGGTAAAGTTCAGGAAAAATTTCGCAACATCAACCATACAGGTGGTTTCGTCCATTACAACCAAACCGCCTGACCCCATCATGGCGCCGGCTTTAATGAGTGAGTCATAATCTACCGACAAATCCAGCATATGCTCAGGCAGACATCCGCCAGACGGACCGCCGATTTGCACTGCTTTAAACTTCTTGCCGCCCTGAATACCGCCGGCAATACCATAGATAATTTCGCGCATGGTAATACCCATGGGAACTTCAGCCAAACCGGTATTATTGATACGGCCGGTAAGGGCAAATACCTTGGTGCCTTTACTTTTTTCCGTACCGATAGATGCATACCACTCGGCACCTCTGGTGATAATCTGCGGCACATTGGCAAAGGTCTCAACATTATTGATATTAGTAGGTTTGCCCCACAGTCCGGAAATAGCAGGGAATGGCGGACGTGGGCGCGGCATTCCGCGTTTGCCTTCGATGGAAGCCAAGAGCGCCGTTTCTTCACCGCAGACAAAAGCGCCGGCGCCTTCCTTAATTTTAAGCTTAAAGTTAAAGCCCGAATTTAATATATTTTCACCTAACAGCCCCAGCTCTTCCGCTTGTTGAATGGCTATTCTCAGGCGTTTGATGGCCAGCGGATACTCTGCACGAACATAAACATAGCCTTCATCTGCGCCAATGGCGTACCCGCAGATTGCCATGCCTTCAATAATACGGTGCGGGTCGCCCTCAAGCACGCTGCGGTCCATAAATGCACCAGGGTCACCTTCGTCAGCATTACAGACAACATACTTCTTTGTGCCCGGTGCACTGCGGGCAAAGCCCCATTTCATACCAGTCGGGAAGCCGCCGCCCCCCCGGCCTCTCAGCCCGGACTTTTTAACTTCTTCAACAACTTCATCAGGCTTCATAGTTTCCAAAGCTTTGCCTAAAGCTTCATAACCGCCTTCGGCTATATATTCATTAACATCCTCAGGATTGATGTGACCACAGTTTGCCAGTACTATTCTCATTTGTTTTTTATAAAAATCAATATCATTATAGCTAGGAATTGCTTCATGAGAACTAGGCTCTTTGAATAGTAAGCGTTCTACAGTACGCCCTTTGTAAAGATGGGTTTCCACCAGTTCAGGCACGTCGCTTTCCTGAACCCGAACATAGAATGTACCTTCAGGATAAATGATAACCAGCGGGCCCATTTCACAAAAACCATGGCAGCCGGTTTCAATAATTTTTACTTCTTTATCCAACCCTTTTTTAACCAGCTCTGCCTGAAATGCGGCTTCCACTTTTTTCGAGCCTGATGACACGCAGCCAGTGCCGGCACAAATGAGCACATGCGCTCTGATATGTTCCATACGATCCCCTCCTGTTACTCTACCAAAATTATTCGATGATTTTACCGATAGCAAGTTCTTGTATGATTCTGCCATTAACTACATGCTCGGCAATAATTTTGGGGACATCTGCCGGCGTAACTTTGCCGTAGGTTATCCTCGGTTCGCCAGGACGTACAACGTCAAGCAGCACTTCTTGTTCACACATACCGATACAACCTGTTTGGCGAACTTTAACATCTTCAAGCTTCCGTTTGGCAATTTCATCTAAAACAGCAGTCAAAACTTTTCTTGCGCCGGCAGCGATACCACAAGTACCCATGCCAATAATTACCTGAATGCCTCCGTCATGGCGCAGGTTGTTTTTTGTCTTAAGCTGTTCGCGCAGACGTTTCAAATCTTCAATCGTTTTCATTTTTAGCACCTCCGTACAAATTGTCTATGCTTTCTGACAAGTACCCGTCCAACCAAATTAACACATCCGGTTGCGTTAAGGGTATACCATCCAAAATATCGGCGATCTCCTGGGAGGAAACTGAAAGGCTTTGATCATTGAAAGTATGAGAATAAAAAAAATGTAACTCCGGATTAGCGACAAGTATGCTTTTAATGGTTTCCGGCAAGTCTCCCATTGGCGGCCTATCATAGTGGCTGTGCCGGTACATAGCCTCAATTACAGTACCTTGTCCCGGTATGGAATTAATGTCTAAATATCCGTCACAACGTTTAGTCGACATATCCATTAGCGGTAATCCCAAGCCTATTCGTCGGGTAGTCCTGGTGGTTATAAAAGGATCAATGACTAATTGACGCATTTTTTCATTCATACCCCGGCCATTATCAGAAACTCTGATGATCATACGATCATTGACTGTATCTTCAATGATTTCAAGTTTAACAGACGTCGCCTCAGCTTCGATCGAATTTTGGACCAAGTCAAGTATATGAAGTGATATTTCACGCATGGGCTACAACTCTAGGCGTATTGTGACAATAAATCAGGAATCACCTCAGGAGTTAGGCGACCATGGGTATCGTCATTAACCATAAGTACTGGCGCTAAACCACAAGCACCGATACAGGCTACGGTTTCCAATGTAAATTTGAGATCCGGAGTGGTGCCGCCGGCTTTAACCTGCAAGCTATCTTCCAGCGCTGTAAGAATGCTCTTAGCGCCGCGCACATGGCAGGCAGTCCCCTGGCAGACGCGAATAATGTTCTTACCCCGGGGATTGAGGTGGAATTGGGCGTAGAAGGTTACTACACCGTAAATCTGGCTGACCGGAATTCCCATTTTTTCAGCAATATATTGAATAACTTCTCTGGGCAGATAACCATAAGCATTTTGCGCTTCCTGCAATACCGGAATAAGAGCTCCCTTTACACCATGGTATTTGGCAAGAACTACTTCTACCTGGTCCATAGCCAGCTTGCCCGCTTCACCGCCACCACAGCAGCATTTAGTTTCTTTGTCGCTGTTCATGTTTAACTCCTCCTTTGAAAAATCACATTTGTTCCTATCGTGCTAGTAAATAGTGGCTAAACCACCACCTTTCGCAAGTTTTGAGCTAATAATGCCTGCCGGATTTCTGCTAATGTCGGTTGCTCAATATGAAAAACAGTTTTTGGACCACTAATAAAATCGTCCATTACATGGGCATCGGAAGCTGTTATAATTGGCAGACAGCCAATAGCGGGAATACGCTGCGGCGCATGCTCTACACTCATATTCCTTGATACTTCCACCGCCGCTAGCTCAACATCTGGTGGAATAAAACCTAGTTGTGAAATAATGCTGTATACTGGCCTGTCAACATGGCTGGCAATACATATTCCGCCAAGCTCTTTTACCTGGGCGGAGATTTCTGCAACGCCTGCAGTCAACGAGGCTAAAAGCATTTCGGTTTTTTCCGCGACAAAATTATCCTCTGCGTCAACAATAAACTGAGCGCCAAAACGTTCAGCATCATTCAGGCGCCCCGACATATGCTGCTGGGTAAATTGTTCCCACGCTTTGAGTTGTCGCATTTTTTCGAATAAAACAACGAGATGTACTTCCTCTTTGCTTTCCACTTCCATACCCGGCAGTATAGTTACATCAGTACCTTTTGCCGCCTCCAGGGCGGCCACGACATTATCACAAGCGTTATGATCGGTAATGGCAACGATATCAACACCGTGCTGCTGTGCGTGCCAGACAATGTTACGCGGCGTCATTTCAATGGCAGCACAGGGCGACAAAAGTGTATGTACATGAAGATCGGCCACAAACCGCCTGATCATTCTCCCTTTATACCCAGCTGGTATAAACGGCCAACCACTTCATATGCAGTCAGTGGTGTGGTAAGAATAACGATTTCTTCTGTCGACGCTTTGCGCAAAGCATCCTCATCAGGCTCCACGCCACCGGCAACAATAATCGCCGTCAATCCCACCAGTAACGCCACAGCCACAATATTCTGGTGACCTTGCATAGTAACCCATACATTACCAGCCTGCGCCTGACCCATGACATTGCTCAGCAGATCAGACGTATACCCGCCGCTGATTTTTTTGTTGAGGTTGGACTGGCCTGATACTACTGTTAGCGACAACGCGTCCGCTATCTCTTGTACAGTCACAAATACTCCTCCCAATACTGATTTGCTAATTTAACTATTCAGCTTGCTCCTCTTGATCATCCTGATCTTTATCAAGCGGTGGCGGCAGCTTGGCAGCCAGGTTAACCATTTCATATGCCAAATCCCGCACTTTGTTGCGCAAGATGAATACACAATCGGTCAGACTAGCACATCCCTGGGCAATATCTTCAGCCAACGCTTTGCAGTTAGGCGAGCCACAGGAACCGCAATCAAGACCAGGCAAGCATTTTAACGTTGCATCCATGATTTCGATTTTGGACATTGCTTTAGAAATATCGGCATCAAGCCGCAATACCGGTTTAGGTTCAATCGCCCGCCGCCCGGCCACCCCCAGTTCGAATTCTGAGTAATCGGTGCGTGGCAGTCTGCCAAGCTTGGGGTCTAGCATTTTTTTCTTTTCAATTCGCTGTTTCATCCGGTGTTCGGCTACATAGCGATTTTCCACCGTCAGGGCTCCGCCTACACAGCCGCCGGTACAGGCCAATACTTCAATATAGTCAACATCTTTGAGTTTACCTAAGGCAACTTGCTCCAGCACATTGATAACCTGGTAAATGCCGTCTACTACCAGTACATTATCCACACCTACAGCAGCGGTCTCGCCACCCGACACTGCCCAACCGACACCCAGCCAGGAAGCTTGACGGCGGGCGTCTTGAACATCGGCGGTTACCACTTTAAATAAATCATGATATATTTTACTGATGGCAATGGCACCGCTAATACTGGATGTTTCTGTGCCAAGAGGCTGATATACTGCGGTCATTTTCGCCGGACACGGGGTAATGAACCAGATGCCAATATCTTTCGGATCAAGACCATAGAGCCGCTCAGCCTCAGCCCTGGCCAATCTTCCGGCCACCTCGACAGGAGCGTCAAAAGGTACGATATGATTAATAATCTCAGGAAATTTGACCTGAATCAGTCTGACAATAGCCGGGCAAGCCGAGGAAATGGCCGGACGGGCAATATCAGTGCGCTTCATGTAATCTCTAATTGCCAGTGAGATAATTTCTGCTCCGTGAGCTACTTCAAATACTTCGTCAAATCCCAGTTTTAATAAGCCTGACAAAATGGCCCTAACCGGAATCTCAGGGTTAAACTGACCATAAAGGGACGGCGCAGGCAAAGCAATATTATGTTTAAATTTTTTCAGGTCGCTTAAATCATCAGTCACGGCCGTTTTAGCGTGAGCAGAACAATGCCGGATACATTCACCGCAATCAATACAGCGGGAAGAGGTTATCTGAGCTTTGCCGCCACGGATGCGGATAGCTTCCGTTGGACAGCGTTTCGTGCAATTTACACAGCCCTGGCACCGTTCCGACATTAACCGCACTGAGTGAAAACGCGCTTCCATCACTTTCACCACTCAATCTATAAAATACACACTTATTTCAGTGGTAAATGACCATACTAAGCTTTGTTCCCTTTCCTAGATCGGTTTGGATGTCAAATTCATCTGTACAGCGCGCCATATTGGGTAACCCCATTCCTGCACCAAAACCCATTTCGCGAATATGATCAGGAGCGGTAGAATACCCGGCCCGCATGGCAAGGTCAATATTAGGAATCCCCGGACCTTCATCATCAACTGTCAATGCAGTTCGGTCAGAATAAATCTCAGCCCGGATAACACCCCGTAAAGCATGAATAATTACGTTCATCTCTGCTTCATAGGCACTGACAGCAATTCGCCTGATGATCTCCGGACGTACCCCCAGTTGCTGCAAGGTACGTTTAATTTTGCTGGATGCTTCACCGGCACCTTCAAAATCGGCGCCTACTAATCTAAATTCTAAGACTATTCCCGGTTGTGGAAGCACGGAGTTTCCTCCTTTTGCGAACTTCCCTTGAGCCCGTCTTTGTACAGAATGCCGCAGGCTTCATACATTTGCCGGTCTGTCGATAACAAAGGTATTTCCATAATTTCGGCCAATGCAATTACTTCTGGTCCCGGCCGTTTTCCCCGTACAAATAATATGGCTACTAAGTCGCTCATTTCAGCAGTACGAATTACTTGAATGTTTGTCAGGCCTGTTAACAAAAGTGCTTGTTCTTTGGTAAAGGCCAAAACATCACTCATCAGGTCTGCACCACATGCGCTTTTTGCTTCTCGATCAAGCCATTCCATTCCGCAGAGTACCTCGGCATCCAACACATTTCTTACTTGTGCCAGTTTCACTACGGCACCTCCATGAGCCAAATTTGATGTTTGTGCGAAATTTCACAAAACTTACAAGAAAAAATTAAGGGGATGCCCCTCATTGTCGAAAGTTCCACTAATATTTTTGTATATTCGCGTTGCGTATTATAAATCCTGCTGCAAATTGCAAAATAATTAGTTTTTTCCAAAAAATTCTTGTGGGAATTATTGTAAACCCAAACAGCAACTTCAACAAGTTCAGGCTGCCATTCGCTTAATGGTCGATAAGATTCTCTCAATTATAACGATAATTGCCTTCCCACACAACAATAATGATGGCATTGAGCAGCCAGAACAACATCGACAGCTGCACATTAAACATAATATAATCGGTGAAACCATTGAGCACTAAACCTAAGACAGCTGCCATTACTCCGAATACAATCCCGGCTATCATGCGATTGTTGGTCTTGCTTAAAATATCAACGGCTTTTTTGGCGTGACCAAAAATAATTGCCAAAAAGGCCAAAAGACCGGGAATTCCGATCTCTGCCGCAATGTGCAGATACATATTATGAGCATGAACAATCCGGGCGTCAGGATTATTTAAAAAAAAGTCATATTCCGGGTATACCTGCCAATAAGCTCCCCAACCGATACCCAGCAAAGGCTTGTCCATGATCATGGCCAGTGTGCTTTCCCATAGTGCAATCCGCAGTGTCGAGGAAGTGTCTGTGGGATTCAAGACAGACAGCAGCCGTTCCATCACGGCATCATGACCAAAAAATGCAATCAGCGGAATGATTAAAAATAGCCACAGTACCTTGCGGTTGTATAAATGAGCACAGATGGCAGCAACGGCTAAAACACTCAGCCAGGCACCGCGAGAGTAGGTAAGCACCAAACACGCCCCAAAGACAGCAGCAAGCGCAAATAACAGTAATTTCCCCGGCATTGATTCTGTATGCAACCCTAAACCAACAGCCAGCGACATCACCACAACCAGGAAACCGGCCAGCAGATTCGGGTTTTGCAGTGTGGAAAATACCCGGATTTTAAGATCAGGAAACTGCTCGCCATCCACCCAGTGAAAGGTGGATATATCCACTCCCTGAATGTATTGATGAAATCCATAGAAAGCAACCAGTACAGCCGAAATCAGCACCGACCAAACCAGTCGCTGCAGTTGACGCAGTGAATGCAGATTGTTAACAACAAGATAGTAACTGACTATGTAGCGCCCCATTAAGTGGTAATAGTTGTAAAAGCTAAAATTTCTGTCAGGCGATACGGCAATAGAAGCAGCAGATAAAATGACGAAAAGCAGGATAAGTTCATCAAAAGGGGTGCGTTTGAACCACAGTTTTCTGGTTACTATCATCTTGCCAACCCATAAGGCTGTTCCCACTCCTAAAAACAAAGTGGCGGCATCCAGCGACAAGGGTAAGCAGAAGACCATTGCCAAAATACAGTGTTCAATCAGGTAATCCAGCCGGTATTGGGTTTGGCTATTAAACGAATATGCAATATGCACCACTTCACCTACGGTTCTAAAAACTACTGGCGCTTGAAATCACACCCAAGCGCCAGTAATTATTATATACAATTCTGTCATATTTGTCTACTTTTTAAAGATAATCTGACGGGCTTCGCCAATGAGATACAGTGAACCGGCTACACAAACAATCCCCTCAGCACCGGCCAGCTCCTTAGCCCGGTCAATACCCGACTCAATGGTGGCAGCAGCTTCCACATGGCGCGCCTCTATTTCCCGGGCAATTTCCTCCGGTGTCGCTGCCCGGTAGGAAAGCGGCTGAACGGTAACAACCGTATCTGTTGGGCGGATAAGCTCACAAATAATGCCTGATACGTCCTTATCGCGCAAGATGCCTAAAGCAAAGGTGATATCCTTGCCCGGAAATACCTGATCAAGATTTTGGCGAAGCACCCGTGCGCCATCGGGATTATGGGCACCGTCGATGATCAGAACAGGAGTGCCGGGAACTATTTCGAACCGCCCCGGCCAAAGAACCGCCGCCAATGCCGCTTTTACCGCCTGTGGCGTAATGCGGGTATCATTAGCTCCCAGAATCAACGCAGTGGTAACTGCCACAGCGCTGTTTTCCACCTGATGACAGCCAATAAGATTAAGCTCAGCCTCAATTTTGCCAAATTTGCCAGCCTCAATAGCTACCAGCTGTCTGCTATTTGCCAGGCCCTTAAACTCGCCGGTAAAATGCTCATCTTTAACATAAACTTTAGCGCCTTTTTCTGCTGCCGTCTGCTTAATGAAGGCCAGCGCCTCACCTTTAGCGGCAGTCACAACCGGCACACCGTCTTTTATGATACCGGCCTTATGGCGGGCGACATCGGCAATCGTCGAGCCGCAACGGTCAGTATGTTCCAGGGTGACATTGGTAATAACTGAAATTTCGGGAATAATTACATTGGTTGAATCCAAGAGGCCGCCCAGTCCCACTTCAATAACCGCATATTCGACACCTGCTGCCGCAAAATAGTAAAAAGCGGCGGCAGTAAGTACTTCAAACTCAGTCGGCTGTTCAAAACCTTCTGTCAGCATTTGTTCAACAAAGGTGCTCGTATAAGTAAGCGCTTGAGCAAAGGCTTCCCTGGTAATTTCCTGTCCATTGATTTTCATCCGTTCAGGATAGTCGGTAAGATGCGGCGACGTGTACATACCGGTTTTTATCCCGCTGGCCGACAGCATGGCTGCCAGCATGGCGGTTGTGGAACCTTTGCCGTTGGTACCGGTAACATGGATGGTTTTAAAGCGGCGTTGGGGCTGCTGCATGAGTTCCAGGAGCCGCTCAATCCGGTCCATTCCCAGATTAATACCGAATTTACTCAGGTTTTCGAGGTAGGCTAACGTTTCTTCATAAGTCATATGCTGCACCTCCATATTAATATAAGGGTACTAGTAGTCCACCAAGCCCAAATCCGCAATGTTCTATTCATCCTACAGCTTTAAACTTGGCAGACTACAGGCACTGTGCTACAGTTGGGCTAAATAGGCCAGGCGCTCTTTAATGGCTGCCTGTTTTTCCAGATACTCAGTTTGTTTGATCTTTTCTTTCTCAATAACCTCTGCAGGAGCTTTGGCGGTAAAGGCAGGGTTATCAAGTTTGCCGGCAATACGGGAAAGTTCTTTGTCCAGACTGACCATTTCTTTGTTTAGCCGGGCTGTTTCTTTTTCAACATCAATCAGTCCCTTAAGCGGCAGGTAAATCTCCACGCCATTTGCCACTGCGGTCATAGCGTTCTCCGGTGTGGCGGCATCAATGGCAAAAATTGTCACCGGCTCGGCGGCAGCCAATATTCTGATATAGTCACTATTGGCTTCAAGCCGGGTTTTAAGCTCAGCAGCGGCAATCTTTAAAATAACCTCACTCTTTTTCCCCGGTGGCACATTGACTTCGGCCCGCATATTGCGCACCGCTTTAATTACTTCCATCAAAATACCCATAAGCTGCTCGTCCTGAGGGTAAGACAGTTTTGTGTCTTCCACCGGCCAGCTATTGGTCATAATACTAAGCCCCTGGTGCGGCAGGCTCTGCCAGATGGCTTCAGTGATAAAGGGCATAAAGGGATGAAGCAGGGTTAGCGTATTACCTAATATATAACTGAGAACATACTGGGCCACTTTGCGGCTTTCAGCATCTTCCTTATTATAAAGACGGCCTTTGGCCAACTCAATATACCAGTCACAGAACTCGTCCCAGATGAACTCATATACCATGCGGGCAGCTTCCCCCAGCTCAAACCTTTCCAGATTGCGGGTAACATCCGCCACCGTCTGATTATAACGGCTCAAAATCCATTTGTCGGCAAGGGTAAAGGCTTTAGCATCTGGTACAAATGCCGGGTCAAAGCCTTCCAGGTTCATCAGCACAAACCGCGAAGCATTCCAAATCTTGTTGGCAAAGTTCCGGCTGGACTCTACCCGTTCCCAGTAAAAACGCATATCATTGCCGGGCGTGTTGCCGGTTACCAGCATAAAGCGCAAGGTATCGGCACCGTATTTATCAATCACGTCTAACGGGTCAATACCGTTACCGAGCGATTTACTCATCTTCCGTCCCTGACTATCACGTACCAGGCCATGAATAAAGACATGCCGGAAAGGAATATCCTCCTGAAACTTCAGTCCCATCATGATCATTCTGGCAACCCAGAAGAAAATAATATCATAGCCTGTCACCAGTACACTGGTCGGATAAAATTGTTTTAA
>POVV01000864.1_pt1 | contig 14866 bp, 13 predicted proteins | sample 1560271 | NCBI WGS metagenome assembly POVV01 (sample SAMN08337232, study PRJNA429181) | Bioreactor metagenome, whole genome shotgun sequencing project. | biome: cows' rumen and soil; feature: anaerobic; isolation source: anaerobic chemostat enrichment culture, galacturonate as sole carbon... | reverse complement strand
TATTCGTCTTATATCCTTCTTCTTTCTCCATAATGAAGTCGTGTGCATTGGCAATCTTGGCTGCTTCAATGACTTGTTCCATCGTTGCATTCTCAACTCCGAAAGCGATATTATTAAAGAAAGTATCATTGAAGAGAATGGCGTCCTGATTCACATTACCAATCAAGCCACGCAAGTCGGCTATGCGTACATCCTTGATGCTTACTCCGTCGATAGAAATATCTCCTTCCTGTACATCGTGGTAACGAGGCAGCAGATCGACAAGAGTCGATTTGCCCGACCCGGACTGCCCAACCAATGCAATTGTTTTGCCTTTAGACACAGTCAAGCTAACGTTTTTGAGCACTTCGCGACGACCGTCGTAGTTAAAAAAGATGTTCTTAAACTCAATCTTATCATGAAGTCCGTTTAATGGCTTAGGATTGGCAATCTCCACAATCTTATTCTCTGCTTTAAGAATCTTATCGACACGCTCCATCGAAGCTAGCCCTTTAGGGATATTGTATCCAGCTTTTGAGAACTCTTTCAAAGGATTGATAACGCTGTAAAGCACTGTCATGTAAACAATAAATAGTGGTGCATTGATGAATGAATCTTTTGCCAAAATCAAAGAACCACCATACCACAATACAGCAACAATAAGCAGTGTTCCCAAAAATTCACTCATTGGATGAGCCAATGACTGACGTATAGCCACCTTGTTGGTTGCATTACGATATTCATTGCTACATTTCGTGAAACGATCAACCATTTTCTTCTCAGCAACAAATGCCTTAATAATACGCAACCCGCCCAATGTTTCTTCGAGTTGCGACATCGTATCGCTCCATTTTGCCTGTGCTTCGTGCGATTGTCGTTTTAGCTTACGCCCTACTGTTCCCATCAGCCAGCCCATACCCGGCAATACCAAAACGGTAAAAAGGGTCAACTGCCAACTCATGAAAATCAAAGTCACGAAATAAAACAGAATAAGAATTGGATTTTTGATCAACATATCGAGAGAACTTGTAATTGAATTCTCCACTTCACCGACATCACCACTCATACGAGCCATGATATCGCCTTTCCGCTCCTCCGAAAAAAAGCCCAAAGGCAGGCTCATAACCTTCGTATAGACCATAATACGTATATCACGTACAACTCCTGTACGCAACGGAATCATAACAGCCGAAGAAGCAAAATAGCAACCGGTCTTTATCAATGTCATGAAGGCTAAAAACAATCCCAAAAACAATAAAGTCAATGATGGACCATTCACCTGAATCATCTGTGTTACGTAATAGTAGGCATTATTGATTGCAATTTCTTTTAAGTTTCCCGTAGTGTCCCATGGCATAAGTTCATAGACATTGCTATCATTCATCTCGAATAGAATAGAAAGAATCGGAACAAGCACCGTAAATGAGAACACATTGAAGATAGCCGATAGAATATTTAAAAGTATAGCCCAACCTAAATACTTCTTATAAGGCGACACGAATCGTCGCATGAGTTGAAAGAATTCCTTCATTGATTGTGAAATAATAATTTAAGGTGCAAAGATAGGAGAAATTCTTTGAAGTGTATAGGTATTGAAAACAATATATTTAGATCAACGAGGTTTAACAAAATTATTTTTTCTGAAAAGCCCCATGAATAATCAAAAGAATATCTATATTTGCAAAAAGATCAATGATATGATTATTTCTAAAAAGTTTCTAAGACAAATCTACACATGGAATCTACGAAGGAAAAACAAGAATCATGATTTCAGTATTCTTAGTAGCAATTGTGTTGGAGCAATGGTTACCCATGATTTGGGCATACGCTTGAATAGTCCCACAGTTAATTTATTCATGTATCCATCTGATTTTATCTCTTTTTTGGAGAATATAGAGACTAACCTATCAGCATCTATAGAAGACATAACAGGTGATTCACCTTACCCTATTGGCTTATTAAACAATTCCATCCCAATCCATTTTTTACATTACGTATCATTCAGCGATGCAGTAAATTGCTGGAAACGCAGAGCAGAAAGAGTCAACTTAAACAACTTATATATCGTATTGGTTGAACGGGATGGCTGTACTTTCAATGACTTGAAACAATTTGATGCGCTACCCTATTCGCATAAAGTGATTCTCTCTCACAAACAATATAAAAATATACAGTCAGCTCGTTTAATAACAGGCTATGAAGAACAAAATGAAGTAGGATTAATAACGGAATATAACGGTTCTTGGGGAAAGAGACATTATGATCGTTTTAATTGGTTACAGTTTCTTAATTCAAATTAAAACCCAAAGAATATAATTCATCTATAAATCAGTAATAAAACACTTTTTTTTTTCACATAAACACTTAACATACAACCAACCATAAGTAAAAAATATTCTTCGAGTTTTAAACTGAATAGCATTTTAAGCATAAAAACGCTTCGAAAAACTTACTCATATACTACTACTAAAGTTGCTCAATCATTTGACATGAATAGATTTCAGTGCAAACTATTTATACAGCATAAAAAGAATTTATTTTTTAATCAGAGGTAAGATTTGCTATCAACGGAAATCTATCTATCTTTGTTACTCATATCAACCGAACAATTAATGATTTTCCAAGTAAATATCTACAAAAATGAAGAATAAACCCATATATGTAACGTCTCCTTTACTCCCACCGTTAGAGGACTTCACATTACTTCTAAAAGAAATATGGAATAGTAAAACATTGACAAACAATGGTAATTTTCATCAGCTTTTAGAAAAAGAGTTATGCAGTTATTTGAAAATTCCCTATCTTAGCTTATTTACTAACGGAACACTTCCACTCATTGTAGCATTGCAGGCTTTACGCATTACCGGCGAAGTAATTACAACCCCTTACAGCTTCGTTGCCACAACTCATTCTTTATGGTGGAATGGTATTAAACCAGTTTTTGTTGATATTGACCCAATAACATGCAACCTCGACCCCAATAAAATTGAGGCTGCAATTACCCCTTTGACTACAGCAATTATGCCCGTACATGTATACGGACACCCTTGTGATACCGAGCAAATTCAAAAGATTGCGGATAAATACGGTTTAAAAGTTATTTACGATGCAGCTCACGCATTTGGTGTAGAAACAGCAGGCAAATCAATACTCGAACATGGAGATATGGCAACACTCAGTTTTCATGCTACAAAAGTATATAACACAATAGAAGGAGGGGCTTTAATTTGTCATGATGAGCAAACAAAAAAGCGGATTGATTACCTCAAGAATTTCGGTTTTGCAGGTGAAACAACAATTGTAGCTCCTGGTATTAATGGCAAAATGGATGAAGTACGAGCAGCTTTTGGATTATTAAGCCTTAAGATGGTGGATAGAGCTATTCAATCTCGCCAGAAAATTGCTTTACAATATCAAGCAGGCTTAGAAGCAGCCTCAGGCATCACCTGCATGAAAGGGATAGGTGACACCAAATTAAACTATTCTTATTTTCCCATTTTTGTAGATGCCGATCAGTATGGAATGACGCGAGATGAGCTTTATTGTAAAATGAAAGAAAAGAATATTTTTGGCAGACGATATTTCTACCCACTTATCAGTAATTTTTCAACTTATAAAGGTTTAAATTCGGCGAAGCCAGAGAATCTTCCAAATGCGACAAAAATAGCAAACAGTGTTATCTGTCTGCCGATTTATGATGGTCTTACACAAGAAGAAGTTGCATCCATTATCAACCTTATCATCGAAAAATAATGAATCAATCAACAGCTGACCTTATTCCACATTTAAATACACCTTTCTTTTTATTTGAAGAAGAGGTCCTGCAAAACGAGATAGCCTCGTTGAAGGTTGCATTAAAAAAATATTGGCCAAATTATAAAATAGGATATTCTGTTAAAACCAATTCATTTCCTCCTCTTGCGAGTTATCTACAAACCCAAGGTATCTTGGCCGAAGTAGTTTCAGAAGATGAGTATCAATTGGCTCGTCGGATAGGATATACTTCTAGCGAACTGATTTGTAATGGCCCAATAAAAAAACGCTCATGGATAGAAGAGTTATTAGCCGACAATATTCTTCTAAACATTGACTCTCATAGAGAAATTACGTATGTTTCCGAATATGCCAATCAGTACCCTGATCAAGAATTACATATCGGGCTACGCATTAACCTTCATCTGGAGACAGCATTTCCAAATGAGTCAAATGCAGGCAGTGAAGGAAGCCGATTTGGCTTTTGTGCAGAAAACAAAGAGCTTGGTAGAGTTATTAAGCGATTAAGTAACCATCCGAATATTACAATTTCAGGTCTTCACTTACATACAAGTACTAAGACCCGTAGTGTCGAAATCTACCGTTGGCTAGTATCTCAATTTGCAAAACTTGCTAAAGAATACGATCTCGACCAGATTCAATACATAGACATAGGAGGTGGGTTTTATGGAGGCATTCCAGATAAGCCTAATTGGGAAGACTATTTGAAAGGAATATCTGATGAATTAAGAGTAAATAATTATTTACCTGAATCTCTTACATTAATTATAGAACCGGGTGCAAGCTTATTAGCCGGATGCTTTAGCTATTTCTGTGAAGTTATCGATGTGAAGCAAAACATTAATCAACACCTTGTCACATTAAATGGGAGTAGAATACATATTGATCCCCTCATGCATAAAACCACCTATTTTCATAAAATAATAAGAAAAAAGAGAGAAGCATCCAACTCTTTCATTACAGATCAACAGCAACTAACTGGTTTTACCTGTTTAGAAAACGACCGATTCTTTAAGCTATGCAATGAACCTCTTTTAGAGGAAGGGGATATTATTGAATTTAATAAAGTTGGTGCCTATACACTAACCTTGGCACCATTGTTTATTACATACTATCCGGAAGTATACGTACGTCGAATGAATGGAAAAATCGAATGTTTAAGAAAAAAGTGGGGTGTTGATGAGTTTCTACAATTATCTAAAATATAAGTTATGAATATATTGATAACCGCCATTGGCTCTATGTCTGCTGCTTGTGTTATTTCAGAATTACACGCGGATTCTCATTTGGTCGTTGGATGCGACATTTATCCACCAGAATGGCATGCCGAATCACAACTATGTGATTATGTATACCAGGCCCCTTTAGCCAGCGATCAAGAAACATACATCGATTTCCTATTAAAGACTGCCAAATCCCATCAAATAAGTTACTTAATACCACTCACCGACCTAGAAATAGATGTGATCAATTCTTACCGCGATTTATTTACTGCTCACAATATTATACTTTGTATGCCAGCAGTTGATACGATACAGATTGCTCGCAATAAATTTAATCTATACAATAAGTTTAAATTCGATTCAAACGTTCCTTCAATAAAAACCTACTTATGCCCTACCGACGCTGTAGATAAATCATCACTTCCATATATCGCAAAACCATTTAACGGTCGAAGTAGCGAGGGGCTTATGCGCATTTATACAGAAAACGAGCTAAATTTAGTCAGCCAAACAACCGGATATATCTTACAAGAATATAAAGAAGGAAGTATATTTACAGTGGATTATGTACGTTGCGAATATACCGACCATGATTTCTCTATCGCTAGGAAGGAATTATTACGAACAAAAAATGGAGCTGGACTTACAATAAAAATCATCAAAGATGATTCACTAACAAAGTTAGTTTCTTATATCGGCAAAGCACTCCGCGTCAATGGATGCATCAATATGGAGTTTATCAAACAGAACGGTCAGTATTACCTGATTGACATCAACCCTCGCTTCTCTGCAGGGGTCGCATTCTCTCACGTCAGTGGATATAAAATGGTTCAAAGTCATTTGAATTGCTTTATAGGCAAAGATATTTATCCTCCCATTTCGGTTTCAGAACAGATCATTACAAAAAAACACAAAGAAGAAGTTTTATTTAAAACAAGAAAAGATGATGAATAAAGGAAGAGTAGTCGTATTCGGTGCAACAGGAAATTTGGGGGCATATACTGCTCTGCAGTTGAAAACTAGTGGATTCGACGTTATTGCCGTAGGTGGAAGAAACTCTGATAACGGTTTCTTTTCAGAACTTGGAATCGAGTATTATTCTATTGATATTTGTGACAGCAGCTCTTTTGCAAAATTACCACAGAAGGAAATTGATGCGGTCGTTCATTTTGCAGGTGAGTTACCTTCAAGATATGAATACAACCCAAGAAAGCTCATAGATTCTATTGTTCAAGGCACATTAAATGTTCTCGAATACATAAGATTGACCGGTGCCCATAAAATAGTATTTCCGCAAACCCCATTTGATGTTTGGTATCGGCACAATACTCAAACACTTATCGAAGCTGACGATCAGCGGAGTTTTCCCTTAACAGGGGATCACTCCATATATACAATAGCGAAGAACACAGCAGTAGATTTAATTGAGCATTACCATCACGCCTTCGGTATCTCACGCTTTATACTTCGCTTTTTCACCATATACCAATATCACCCGAACCCATATCACTATGCCGAAGGTACCCGAAAGATGATGCCATATCGCATACTAATAGAGCGAGCAATGAAAGGCGAAGATATTGAGGTATGGGGTAACCCTTCTCTTACAAAAGAGATCGTATATATAAAAGATTTTACGCATTTAGTCAATCTTTGCATCTCTTCCGATAGCAAGGGAGGCATCTATAACGTAGGAGGGAAACGTGTCTCTCTAGAAGAGCAAATACAAGGTATTATAGAGGTGTTTTCTCCTCAAGACCACCCCTCACAGAAAAAATATCTCCCCGAGAAGCCTAATGCATTATTGGCCGGATTTAACTCGAATAAAACAGAAAAAGAGCTAGGGTATAAACCGAGATACTCTTATATCGAAGCGATGGCTGATTTCTATAAAGAAATGCAGAATGAACCATTTGCAAAACTATGGGGAGTAAAAGAAGATTATTTAGAATAAATCAGAGTTTATATGTCTACACCAACAGTCAGTATCATTTGCGATGTATATAATCATGGACCTTATATCCGACAATGCTTAGAAGGCTTTGTTAATCAGCAGACAAGTTTCCCATTCGAAGTACTGGTACACGACGATGCCTCTACTGATAATTCCGCAGAAATCATTCGCGAATACGAAGCAAAATATCCGGAGATAATCAAACCAATTTATCAATCAGAGAACAAATACTCAAAAAAAATTAGTATTTGGTGCAACTTTCAATTCCCAAGGATAAAAGGGAAATACGTTGCTTTCTGCGAAGGAGATGATTACTGGACTGACACTCTAAAATTAGCAAAACAAGTCACTTTTTTAGAGGCAAATCCGGATTATACTCTATCATACTCAAAAGCAAAAATATATAATCAAGTGATTAATCAATTTGAAGATTATACATTTGGACATTTAGTAAACTCATATAAAAAGCTATTAGAGGATAACCATATCCCTACACCTTCGGTATGTCTACGAACCAATATTATTAATACATACATAGAATCCATACTAAAGAATCAGAACTGGCGTATTGGGGATTATCCTCTATGGTTACATGCTGCGGGATGTGGGAAGATACAGTTTATAAACGAAACAACTTGCGTATATCGGGTACTTCCTTGTTCTGCAAGCCATCATAAGACGTTTATAGAGATTCTGAATTTTCGTGAAGAGGTAGTTTCTATAAAAAAAATATTATTAGAAAAGCACAAATTAAATGTATTCCAGAAATGGTACATACTTAACAAAACATACTTATCGCTTTTAGAACTATGTATAGAGTATAAGAATAAAAAAGGGACACGTAAATACCTTTCAAAATCATTTCCATATGATAGTCGATCATTTAAAAAATGGATATTTTTTCTACAAAAATATATCAGAATGTAAGACTTTCATACGTAATTACTCTCTCCCAAATAAAAAAACGATATCCTATATTTCGTCAAGAAAAGCCTAACAACCGATGAAACCAAAATTTAATCCTTTTAAACAACGACTTCTTCTTTTTCCAAGATCCGGCAAAATGATGGATTGAATAGGTATTTTCTGTTACTTTTAGCTCTTTCGTATCCCATGTTTTCGGACTAAAGTAATCAATTGGCAATATAGATATAACTTTTGGATCCATATTAAACTCTCTGATAGAAGATATTTCTTCAAGAATATAGCTCCGGTTAATATGTTCAAGCATAATAGCAGGAAGAGGCAAAATATCAAACTGCAACTTATCAATAATAAATTTACGATTTTTATAATAGTTCAATAAATCAAGAAGCAACGGATGCTCTTTTTCAAACCCTATAGTAGCTGCTTCAATGCCATATGCAGTATTTTCCCTACCAATAAAATAAGGTAATTTCAACAAATCATCAAATGATCTTATTACTTCAACATCACAATCTAGATATATTCCCCCTTCGTGATATAGCGCATAAAAGCGTATATAATCTGCTGCAAAAGCATACTTTTGTTGCAAATAAGACTCTTTAACCCAAACAGAAGATTCTATATCAAAATTAGAGAAATTCCATAGTTTAAATTCATAATCAGGAAGATATCTTTTCCAACTCAGCATACATGCTTTGATATCGTCAGGGAAAGGGTCTTTACTTAACCAGCAATAATGAACAATTTTAGGTATCATAATGAATTTATTTTAGTCAGATTTTGATTTTTGCATAAAGAGACTCAGCTTGATCTAATGTACACCCACAGAACACAAGAAGATTAACAGGGAATTTAAATTTTCTAAACACATAAGAATAGGAACGATTGCGCTTTCCCCAAGATATACCCTTTAAATATTTATAATACTCATCTTTCAAGGGATGCGAACAACCATGATGCCACGGCTTCAACGGCCCAGAGAAATGAATTACCTTTGCAGACTTCTGTTTGATGGCTAGGTTATCCAAATATTTCACTGGTATCAATGGCTTTTTATTAAAGAAGCAATCCAGCATATTCCAACTTATATCTATAAACAAAACTGTTCCGTGAAGTAAGGCATTCATTACATCTTGGTCATGAAGCTCAATTTTCTGATAATTATTCGCGATATAATCCAATGCAATATTAGTAAAATCAATAGATCTTAAATAATCAATATTAAGTAATACCAAACCAGCATTAAAATAGGACTCAGATTCATCATACCCTAAGCGCAAAGGGTGACGATTAGGAGCATCTTCAATTCCTGCTAGCGAATATTGGCTGAGATCAAGACTATACAAGCCAGAAATATCTCCATTAAAAACAATATCTGAATCAACATACAACGCCTTGCTAATAGTTGAAGGTAAAGTTTGTGGAATAAACAAACGAAGATAAGTCGCTAAGGATAAATAGTCAGCTTGTTTTATTGGAAAAGAATTAATAAGAGCTGGATCAATCTCAATAAACACAATTTTATTCCCATAAGAGTGAACGAGTTCCTCTAATTTCTTCTTATGTTCATTTTTTACCTGCAAGGAGTAGACATATATTGTGAAGTGATCTTTATTAGTGACAAATAAAGAAACTAACATCACAGCACAATGCTGATAGTAATTATCGTCAATTCCACATACTATATTTTTAGATTCCATATTTCTAATCACTCAATATATTAATATATACTCAAAAATTATTTTTCCTAAACTTTCGTTTAATTACTCGATAATAAATTTCAAAAAGGAACGGAGAAAAATTAAACAAGCAAAAATAAAAATGTGGCTTCCGAGGATGAAGTGGAAGCAGATTAGCTTCTTTCATCTTTAGAATTATTTCTTTTTGATTCCGATACCCCCGCTTGATACTATTTTTAAACAATTGCATCAGTGTGGCCGCAATATGATTATTAAAATACCTAATTAAATCATAATCAGACGAAAAACTCCGTCGAAAAACAGCCAAAGATGACATCGCTGCAATAAGATATAATACATTAGATTCTTGATAATGCATCATATATGATCCTTCATTCTGATAATAGCGATAAAACAGTAAAGGATAATATTTGATTCGATCGGCTAAACAGATAGCACGAGGAGTAAATTCTTCATCTTCGTGCCAAATTGGAATCATTTCCAATTTATTGTCAATGAGAAAAGAGCGTTTGTAAGCATAGACCCAAACCATAGGAGGGTAATGATCGCTCATTAGAAAATCTTTACCGCCAACAACCATACGGCTATTAGCGTCCATTTTAAAGGGTATGTCTAAAGAAGCGCCATCTGTTGACAGAAATAAATAATTCATCAACATCATATCAAGTTGATTAGATGCCATTTCACGATAAATACTCCCCAATACATTCGGACAAATACTATCATCTGAATCAAGAAAGAGTAAATACTCACCAGAGGCTTCTAAAACTCCCCTATTTCTTGCCAAACTAAGTCCATAGTTTTCTGTTGTTACATACCTTAAAAAGGAGTATTTTGAGCAAAGTAAATCTAAGATCTCGATAGAATTATCTGTAGATCCATCATTAATCACAATGGCTTCATAACAATTGAAAGGCAAATCCTGATTGGAAAGGGATTCAACGCATCGTCGTAAGTAATTAACAGCGTTATAAGCAGGAATAATGATTGATAGTTTCATGAGAAGCTCAGAATCTGATAATGATATTATATAATAAAACACAAAGATAAATTAAATACTGCACCGGGCAAGAAGTTTTTATTGAATTTTAGAAAAACCAAAAGAGGAATCATAAAAACAATAAACGATATCTATATTTAGCAAGAGGATGAGTTGTATTTACAGAATAGTCGCTATCTTTGCAAAAACATACTCATTCTATGAAGAAAAGGCTATTAATAATTGTCAGCCGCTTGTTACAAGGTGGGATTGATACGATGTTGATCGAATATTTAAAGCAATTTGACAGAGATAAGTTCTCTATCAAACTGGCTATAGGCACTTGCATGGAAGAGCAAGAAGCTTATATTCATCATATCCCATCAGACATAGAGGTCAGTTATTTAGTCAAAAGACATTTTCTTATTAAGTATAGAAAACAAAAGAATATAGGAAAATCTCCCATAGTAAAAAAGACGTATGACGAAACCATATTAAGTCCTATTAGGCGATTTATTCAGAAGCGTAACTTAAACAAACTAATTGCAGAAAGCGATGTCATTATCGATTTCGATTCAACTTTTTACTCTTTCTTAGCAAATACATCAATTCCTAAAATTGCATTTTTTCATTTTAGCTTTAAGCAATACCATCACGGTAATGAAAAGAAGCTTAGACGTTTAGGACGCAAACTTAACGTTTATGACAAGATTGTAACTATTTGTGATGAAATGAAAGAAGAGGGCATAGAGATGTATCCGGAATTAAGCGAGAAGTTCATCACAATTTATAATGCATTCGATCTTGAAGCAATCAAGAAAAAAGCAGCTGAGCCACTAGATTCACCCCTGGCAAAGCATCCTTATATCCTAGCTGTTCAACGTTTAGAGGAGAGCCAAAAAGATTTAACGACGCTCATTAAAGCATACAAGATTTTGATCGATGAATATAAGATTACGGAGAGACTCTATATTATCGGAGAGGGAAAGAGCAGAAAAGAGTTGGAGAATTTATGCAAAAGATTAAATTTGACTGAATATATACATTTTCTTGGACTGCAAATAAACCCTTATCCTTGGATAAGACATAGCAAACTATTTGCATTCAGCTCAAAATTTGAAGGCTTTGGTATTGTACTTATTGAAGCGATGTCACTGGAAAAGGCAATCGTCTCAACAAACTGCTCAACAGGCCCTTCGGAAATCTTAGATAATGGAAACGCTGGTACTCTAGTACCAGTAGGAGATGAAAGAAGTATGGCAGAAGCGATATTCCAATTGCTTACAGACACAAGCTATCAAGCGCAAATGTTGTTAGGCATACAGAGGCAAATAAAGAAATTTGATATAAACAACACGATTCAACAGATCGAGGAATTGATACTATCTCTAGAAAATCATCTGGTTAAGAAGAGATAGAGAGGTTTAGTATGCAAAAACAAGAATCGTCGAACGGATAACCACTTAGCATATTTAAAAAGAGATTTTGAAGAGACGTTCTTATGCAAGTAAATCGATAGTAAATTAATATAGCTCTGATCTGTTTTATGCCTAATACACTCATCCAGAATACTTAAATATTTCCGAGTAAGAAGTACAGATGAACGCTTCCATAAGCCGTGGGCTACCGCAAATTGATACTGACTGTTTATAGCATCCAAATAGTCAAATTTATCTTTAACTGAAAAAGCAGAATGAACAATGCTAGTGGAACTCATGCAGTAATGGTATTTCGCTTGAGAAAGACAAAACACATTATTAGCTTTAGCAAACAGTTGATACATTACAAAAACGTCTTCAAAATTTCGACCGACAGGAAAGGATATACCATTAAACAACTCCTTAGCAAAAAGATTATTCCACAAAAAGTTCTTCATCACTTTATCTTCAAACAAGAGTTCTAGTGCTTGTTCTTTACTTAGAAGTTGCTCATGCATTTGAGAAACTTCTTTTACGAAATCTCCTCGGTGATAAAAATAAGCGCATTGTATAATCTCTGCACCAGACAGACTATGCGCATTATATAATGCTTCGAACATATCATCATCTACCCAATCATCGCTGTCAACAAATCCCACAAATAAACCTCCGGCAACAGATAAGCCTTTATTTCTTGCAGCCGAACGTCCACCATTCTCTTGGCTATATACCTTTATACGGGCATCTAAAGAAGCAAAAGACAAGCAAATTTGAGAAGAATGATCAGTAGAGCCATCGTTCACCACAATGATCTCTATATTCGAATAGCTTTGCTTGATAAGAGAAGAGAGGCATCGTTCCAAAGAGCTTTCAGCATTGTATACCGGAACAATAATACTTATTAAAGGTTTTTGCATATAACAATGTTTAATCGACACAAAGGTACGTATATAGCAGTAGAAAGCAAAATCCTTTGTATTTAATTTAAAGTTCTCATTTAATTCATGTATTTTTGCATGAAATGAGTTATACTAATAAAAGAACAGTTATGATGATCGACCCGAAAATATCCGTTGTTATCAATACATATAACGCAGAGAAGTACTTAGCAGAAGTGCTTGACTCGGCAAAAGGGTTTGATGAAATTTTAATTTGCGACATGGAGAGTACAGATCGTACATGTAGTATTGCAAAGGAGTATGGCTGTAAAATCGTAACTTTTGAGAAGAAAAATCACCATTCGGCAGAACCTGCACGCACTTTCGCTATTCAAAGCGCATCGACAGAATGGGTGCTTGTAGTAGATGCAGACGAGCTAATCCCTGAAGATTTAAAAAACTATCTGTACAAATGCATTAAAGAGCCTGATTGTCCGGCAGGTATTTATATACCTAGAAAGAATTATTTCATGGGCAAATTTATGCATTGCCATTACCCCGATTATCTGCTACGCTTCTTTCGGCGCGAAGGGACTGTATGGCCACCCTATGTACATACCTTCCCAATCGTTCAAGGAAGGCTTGAAAAAATTGCTAAGGATCAGCACCACTTGGCCTTTGTACATTTGGCAAATGATGGAGTTAGAGACATTGTACGCAAGACCAATCAATATACAGAAAATGAAATTGAAAAGAAAAAGAAGAAACGGTATGGAACAATGGCTTTGTTGCATCGACCCTTGTTTCGTTTCTTTAAAACATATATACTCAAAGGAGGAATACGGGACGGGAAAGAAGGTTTTATAAGAGCATGCCTGGAGGGATATTACCAGTTTATAATGGTTGCCAAAATACTCGAGAATAGAAAAGGGAAATCAAGCATCCATAAATAAATCCTCAAAATACTTAAAACTGTCTAGTGATAAAGACGCATGTTTATCTGTAATATGATAAATAGGTAAGTGACGGTAAAATGAGGCGACCAAGGAAAAGGTACTTTTTGCACCAATAATGTAATCACACTCGGAGAGGAGACGTAAATCCTCAGCTTCAGTTCCATGAAATAAGTGAATAGAACATGTATCTAATTGTTTCTGATAAAAGGCAAGATCCAGATGCTTGTCGTTCGTACAAATAAAAACAGAAATTCTTTTATGAGGAAAAAGAGCAAAGAACTCACGAATATTTTTTATATAAACCTCATCATCAAAGTAGTATATACCACCCAAAAAACGCGCATAATCACCACGGCGAATATGAACAGCTAAACGTAGATCTGAACTCTCACAAGAGTGGAAGTATTGAGAGACGTGTTCGCAAATAGAATCCTTTATAGCAAATTGCTGCTTTATTTCATCTTCATATTTAAAAAACAATTCCGGAAAACGAAATCCCCATCCACTTAATGCAATCATTTTATCTTGTTTAAGCTGCATAATAGCCTGATTAGTTACCTCTTTACCGTCTTCTAGCCATAAATGTTTAATAAGGCGAGTCGTGATCAAGAATTTAGCAAAAGCATAAACGAGCCAGTTATGATACCAAAGATCACAGAGCTTAAAATATTGATATTTATAAGAAAAGCGCATCGAAATAACTTTAACGCCATTCTCCCGTCCCCAAGCATAAATATGCGCATACTGGAGAATATTGTTACACATTTGCCCGTACCCTTTTACAAAAATCATTATAAAATTCTGTTTATTGGTTCATTGATTACTTTTCTTGCCACAAAGGTAACAAAATATCAAATATAGCCAAAAAACGAAAGAAGTATAATGTCACGATATTTGCTAGTCTATATCAGCCGAGGCACCTTTCTTGGTCTTGAATACCCAGCGAAGCAACAAGAAATTTGTAGGAACGGCTACAGCAAGAACCAACAAAGGAGCCAACTCTCTCGACACATGTAAGTAGAGAAAAAAATTGAGCAAGAACATATGAACCAGATAATTAACCAAGTGACTACCGCCA
>POVV01000863.1_pt1 | contig 14871 bp, 13 predicted proteins | sample 1560271 | NCBI WGS metagenome assembly POVV01 (sample SAMN08337232, study PRJNA429181) | Bioreactor metagenome, whole genome shotgun sequencing project. | biome: cows' rumen and soil; feature: anaerobic; isolation source: anaerobic chemostat enrichment culture, galacturonate as sole carbon... | reverse complement strand
TGACCTCGCTGATGGGCAACCAAACAACTATCGGTGGTGCTCATCCTACCGAAGCCATGTCCCAGATTAAGGCCGGCCGGGTGAAACCGCTTGGTATTGCCACCCTGGAAAGAGACCCTGCTATGCCTAATGTTCCTACATTAAAAGAGCAAGGAATTGATTTCTATACCTGGGGTTCGATTAAAGGCATAGCTTTACCGAAAGATACTCCGAAAGAAATCGTCGACTATTATGCCGATATCTTCAAAAAGATCAGCGAAGACCCTGAATACAAAAAAACTATGGATGATATGATGCAGCCAGTCATGTATCTTGGACCGGAAGAGTTTGCCAAGAACCTGAAACAAGCTAGTGACGACTATGCCAAACTGATTAAAGAAACCGGTTTGGATAAATAGTAAGACCGCCGAACAGGGTGCCGGTAGTGCAGCAGGCGACGGCAAGTGCCTGCTGCCCCGTTCCCCGGTTGACATACTGGAAAAAGGATGAAATTGCCATGTTCATGGTTAGTTCTTCAAACGTCCACTGCTTATGGTGATTTGATCCTTTTTAAATGAACTAAATGGGGGAGAAAGCAATGATGACTTACCGGGAGAGAATGCTGGCAACGCTGGAGGGACGGCCAACCGATTGTATTCCCTTCGTGCCGCGTCTTGATTTGTGGTATCGGGCAAACAAATATAAAGGTACGCTGCCTGACAAGTATAAGAATGCCACTTTGATGCAGATTGTGGAAGATTTGGACATCGGGGTTCATACCGTTTCGGCTGACCGCAGTCTATATGACGATTCGCTGGATATCGTCGACAGGGCGCTTGGCATTTGGCGGGTCCATCACAAGCCGCACCGTCCGGCGCTGAAGAATATCAAGCGGAATATCACCTATCAGGGCGATACCACCATTGTTGAGTACCTTACACCGCATGGCAATATCCGGACAAAAACAGTTTATGACGAATCCATGCGTAAAGCCGGGATTTCGTTATCCCATGTCAGCGAGCACGCCATTAAAAGTGTGGATGATTTTGAGGCTGTGGGTTATATCTTTGAAAATATGGATGTTTATGCCGATTATGAGGGAATGGAGCGGCAGAAAGAGGAAATTGGCGACCGGGCGTTGTTGGTCGGTACGGCCAATATGGGAGCCTCGGCGATGCACTATATCATTCACGAACTTATGCCCTATGACTTATTTTTCTGCGAGTATTATGACAACTATGATGAGTTGGTACGTCTGGCCGAACGCATCACTCCTTATTTCAACAAAGTTGTTGATATTGCAGCCAATAGCCCGGCTGATATCATCCAGTCAGGCACCAACTATGATGCCTCGATTACCTGGCCGCCTTTCTTCGAAAAGCATATCATGCCCAATATGATTGAGACTGCCGACAAGCTTCATGCCAAAGGCAAGTTTATGCTGAACCATACTGACGGTGAAAACAAGGGGCTCTTGCAGTACTATGTACAAGGCAAGCTTGATATTGCCGACTCCATTTGTCCTGCACCAATGACTTCGCAAACCCTGCGGGAGATCAGAGAAGCCTTTGACGGCAAGATTACTATCTGGGGCGGTATCCCCTCGGTTTCCGTTCTGGAAAATTCGATGAGCGACTATGAATTTGAAAGCTATTTGGACGACTTGTTCCTACAGATGGGCAAGGGTGACCATCTGATCCTGAGCATCGCCGATACGGCACCGCCGGAAATGAAATTTTCACGCCTGGAGCGGATTGCCAGACTGGCCAAAGAGTTCGGGCCTGTTAATCCTTAATACCTGCAAACGTGATAAATAATGGGGGAAGAAATTATGGAACAATTAATGAGTGACATTCGCGAAGCTGTTTGGAACCACGATTCTAAAAAGGTTAAAGCCCTGGTGGAGCAAGCTGTGGCCGAGCAGGTTGATATTAATACAATTGTTAATGATGGTCTTGTCAGCGGTATGAATGCTTTGGGAGCAAAATTCAAATCAGGTGAAGTGTTTATGCCGGAGATACTGGTTTCTGCCCGGGCCATGGGAGCCGGCATGGCGGTCATCAAACCGCTATTGGCTCAAGCCGGGATTAAGGAGAAAGGCGTTTTCCTCATCGGTACAGTCAAAGAAGACCTGCATGATATCGGCAAGAACATTGTCAATGCTATTTTTGAAGGCTCCGGTTACAAGGTTGTTGATTTGGGCATTAATGTGCCGTCAGAAAAATTTATCGAAGCCATTGAAGAACACCAGCCGGATATTGTGGGACTGTGTGCCTTGCTTACTACTACCATGGTAAATATGAAGGAAACGACGGCAGCGATCAAAAACAAGTTCCCCGGCACAAAAATTATTGTCGGCGGCGCTCCGATAACCCAAAACTTTGCTGATGAAATCGGCGCCGATGCCTATGCCCAGGATGCAGCCGTTGCTGTCGAAAAGGCTAATATGCTGATTGGCGCATAAGCTTCAACCATTGTTATGAAAGGGGATTTCTCGCCATGATCATTGTCGGGGAAAGAATTAATACCAGCCGCAAAGGTTTGGAACCGGCTGTTAGGAGCCGGGATGCCGCATTCATTCAGGCAGAGGCCGAAGGCCAGCTGAAGGCAGGCAGCACTTATATTGATGTAAATTGCGGCACACTGCTTGGCGATGAGCCGGAAGCCTTAAGCTGGCTTGTTCGGACAGTACAGGAAAAAACAGACGCTGCCTTATGTATCGACAGCCCTAATCCGGCGGCGTTGGCAGCGGCGCTGCAATTCCATAAAGGCAAAGCATTGATAAACTCTATCAGCGGCGAAAGCGGCCGCTATGAGCCGGTTGTGTCTTTAATCAGGGAATATAAGGCCTCGGTTGTGGCTTTGGCTATGGATGATGCCGGGATGCCGTCAACAGTGAAAGACCGTCTGGCGGCAGCCGACAGGCTGATTACCCGCCTGACCAAAGACGGGGTTGCGGTGGAGGATATCTATATTGATCCGTTGATTCAGCCTATTTCGACAGACGGAACACAGGCGATGGCAGTTTTCGAAACCATTTCCACCATCATGAAAGCCTACCCCGGAATCCATACCATCTGCGGCTTGTCCAATGTTTCTTTTGGCCTGCCGGGACGGGGCCTCTTAAACCGTTCTTTCGTGATTATGTGTATTACCGCCGGCTTGGATGCGGTTATCTGCGATCCTTTGAATACCGAAATGATTAAAGCCATCTATGCTGCCGAAGCCTTAAGCGGCAGAGACGAGTTCTGTATGGAATATATTGATGCCTTCCGGGCCGGACGGCTGGCTTAGAGGCGATAGAGGGAGGATATAGTATGAGTAGCAAAACCAGCTTCAAACCTTATGGAATCATTCCGGCGGTGGTTACACCGCTTACCCCGGCAGGCAAGTTTAACGAAAAGGCCATGCGCCAGTTAATCAAGTACCTGATTGACGGCGGTGTACACGGTCTCTTTATTACCGGCACAACCGGAGAATTTTACGGGTTGACGCCGGAAGAAAAACGTGAGATTTTCCAGGTTACCTTAGATGAGACCAACGGCCGGGTTCCTGTTTATGCCGGAACTAACGGGATTACCACCCGCGAGAGTGTCATGCTGACCCAACTGGCTGAAGAATGCAAGATCGATGCGGTGTCTGTTTTGACGCCGATGTTTATTACCCCCAGCCAGGACCAGTTATATACCCATTACCAAACCATTGCCGCTAATACCTCGCTGCCGGTATTGCTGTATAATAACCCGCCTAAAACCGGTGTTAATCTCACGGCGGCTACTGTGGCTAAGCTGGCTGACATTCCGAATATTGTCAGTATCAAAGACTCCAGCGGCGACCTAACGCTTACTGCCGAATACATCCGCCTGACTCAGGGCCGTGAGGATTTTAACGTGCTTATGGGCCGCGACACCCTGATATATGGAGCACTCTGCTATGGTGCGGCAGGTTCCATCGCCTCCTGCGCCAACGTGGCACCAAGGCTTTGTGCCGATATTTATGACAAATTCATGGCCGGTGACCTTAAAGGATCGCTTGAAGCTCAGTTTAGGTTAGCGCCGCTGCGCATTGCTTTCACGATTGGCACCTTCCCGGCGGTTATCAAGGAATCGCTGGCATTACTCGGTATCGATGCCGGACCTTGCATGGAACCGGTAGGCCCGATGACAACAGAGGAACGGGAAAAACTTCGCCAGGTGCTTATTGGCATGGGGCTGCTCAAGTAAATGAATTAGGAAAGGTCGCTTAGTTCACGCGGCGGTAATGCCGCGTGAGAGGCGGCCTTTACTTTTAAACCATAGCAAAAGGCGGTGGAGAAATGTCAATTATTACAGAAATGCTGGAACAGGTAACTTTGCCCAAAATGGTTAAAATCAGGCAGAAGTTTCCGGCTGCCGAGCTTCAGGATGTGGCCCAAACGATAAGGGAACAGCTTGCCAAACCGGAGATTGCCGGCCGCGTGAAAACCGGCATGCGGGTGGCCGTGGCGGTGGGCAGCCGCGGGATGACTGATATTGCATTAATTGTTCGGGTTGTTGTTGCAGAACTTAAAAAACTGGGAGCACAGCCCTTTATTGTGCCTGCCATGGGCAGCCACGGGGGCGCTACGGCTGAGGGACAAAAAGCAGTACTGGCCGGCCTGGGCGTTACGGCAGAGAGCGCCGGCTGTCCGATACTGTCGTCAATGGAGACGGTGGAATTAGGTGTAATAGAGAGCAGCGGCCTGCCGGTGTTAATAGATAAACATGCCTTTGAAGCCGATGGTATTGTGGTCATTAACCGCATCAAGGGGCATAATGCCTTCAGCGGGCCGGTGGAAAGCGGTCTGAGTAAGATGATTTCCATTGGCCTGGGTAAACAAAAAGGCGCCGACGCCTGCCATGCCTTTGGCTTTAAGCATATGGCCGAGCAGATTATTGCCATGGCTGAGATTAAACTAGCCAAAGCCAATTTCCTGTTTGGCATTGGCACCGTAGAAAATGCCTATGACCGGATTACCAGGCTGGTGGCTGTACTGCCGGAAGACATTATCGCCACCGATAAAAAACTGTTGCCGGAAGCAAAGGCCAATCTGCCTAAGATTCTGTTTGAGCATATCGATGTACTGGTAGTTGATCAGTTAGGCAAAGAGTTTTCCGGCGGCGGGATGGACGTGCACACCATCGGGCGGTCTTCCACCGATTATGCCCGTTCGGCAGTTGCTTCACCGGAGCGGCTGGTAGTCCTGGATGTTACCGATTACAGTCATGGGAATTGCTGTGGCATGGGTTTGGCAGACTTGGTGACAAGGCGGCTGTTTAACAAAATAGATTTTGAAGTTACTTATGCCAATGTCTTAACCTCAACAGGCACCCGTTCGGGGCGGATACCTTTAATTATGGACTCAGACCGCCTGGCGATTCAGGGGGCGGCGAAGACCTGCGGCGTTCCTGACAGCAAGCGGCTGCGGCTGGTGCGTATCCCCAATTCGCTGCACCTGGAAGAGATTTATATATCAGAATCCATGCTGCCGGAAGCCAATGCCTGTGCCGATATCGACATTCTTACTCAACCCCGGGAGTGGACGTTTGACGCTGCAGGCAACATTAACGACATCGGTTTTGCTAAAAAGGAGGGTTAATGTTATGGAAGAACAGATTGAACGCCTGCCATTTCCTGCGAAAGTTTTTCGGGGACCGGGCGCATTAAAGCATGTAGGCGATTTTTGCAGGACACAAGGTAAGAATGCCTTTATTCTGGGCGGAAAAACCGCATTGCTAAAAACCGAGGAACAGCTGTCGGCCTCGCTGGCTGAAGCAGGTGTCAAAGTTGTTGCCACTGAATGGTATGGCGGCGAATGTACTATGGAAAATATCGAACATCTGGCAGGGGCGGCGGCAGCGCAAAAGGCCGACTTTATTATTGCAGTTGGCGGCGGCAAGGCACTTGACACCGGCAAAGCGGTTGCCGCTAAAAGCAAGCTGCCGGTAATTACGGTACCGACGATCGCGGCTACCTGCGCGGCAGCAACACCCCTTACGGTACTTTATAACAACAAAGGCGAATTTACCAGTAACCTGTTTTTAGCAGACTGTCCGGCTGCCATCGTTATTGATACAGCTATTATTCTGGCTACTCCGGTATCGTGGCTGATTGCCGGCATGGGGGATACGCTGGCGAAAATGTATGAACTGCGTGCCGCAGCCGCCTGCATGGCACCTACAAGTTTAACAATATCGGCTGTGATGAATGGTCAAATCTGCTATGATATCATTAAGCGGTTTGGCGCTGAAGCCAGACAAGCGGTTGAAAACCAAACCCTGTGCGGCGCTTTTGACTCTATTGTGGATGCCATTATTCTGGCTGCAGGTATTTCTTCCATCTTTGGCGGGGACAAGCTGCGTAATGCTGCGGCACATGCCATTTATAACGGCTTTACGAAAATACCTGCGACCCATGCTGTTGCTCATGGCTCGATTGTCGGTTATGGCAATTTATGCTTGCTGGCATTGGAAGGCCGTGCAGATGCTGAAATTATAGAAGAAATTACACTGGCGCAAAGTTGCGGGATTCCTACAACCTTAAAACAAATTGCCGATTTGTCGGACGATGAAATGCGGCTGGGTGCCGAGGCTTCCTGCAAGGCAGCGGCCATGTCCTGCATGCCTTTTCCTGTAACGGCAGAGATGGTGCTTGACGCTATACGGCGGGTGGATGCTCTGGCCGCACGTTAGTTTGGTTTACACTTATATTTAGCTAAGATATAGCCGGCCCCGGAGGTTTTTTCAGACAAAGCTGCACCGCTGACGCTTGACATATGCTTATACTTAGTGATGCTATGGAGAAATTCTTTTGGGCGGGCGGGAGACGAGAAATGAAATTACTTTGCAAAATTGTGTTGTTGGCTTTGGCAGGTCTGCATCTTATCAAACCTTTTGTCACTATTGATCTATCGGCGGCAATATGCATTACGGCCGTTGTTGTTCTGTTTTCAGGCATGACCATGATGGGCAAAGGTTTTTTTAAAGCAACGCTGACTTTTCTGTTTATTGGCCTCGCGCTGCTATTTTATTTTGGACAGCCGCTGTCAATTTGGACAGCGGCTGTTAATTCCATGACCAATGTTATTGCCATACTGGTAGTTATGCAGACCTTTTCCATACCCATAAAAATTGGTCAATATAATACCGCGCTGCAATATTGGCTCAATAAATCTGTCAGGGGGGAAGGACCGCTCTTCCTGCTGACCACTGCCGCTACCCATATTTTTACCAGCTTTTTAATGTTTGGCGCTATCCCTGTGATGATCTCGCTTATGGAACATACGCTGAAAAAATCGGTGGGCAATTATCAGCGTTTTATGGCGGCAGCCGTCTCTCGCGGCTATGCGCTGGCCTCCTTATGGGCGCCTGGGGCCATTAATCTTTTTCTGGTGATTCAGGCAACCGGTGTAAGCTGGTCTGCCGTATTCGTACCTGGTGTGATATTAAGTTTTATTGGGATGGCTATATCGTATGGTATTGAAAGCAAGCTGCATCTGAAAGCTGACGCTGTCCGGCCTGCTGTGTCAGGGGCGCAAGCCCTGCCGGCTGAAAAACCGGCAGGGCGCAGAGTGCTCCATATATTTTTGGCAGTCGCCGGCCTGATAATGCTTACCCTGCTGTTTGACAGGCTGCATATTGGCGCCACCTATAACCGGATTATTTTAGCCGGCTTTGTGGTTATTTTCGCCTGGTTGTCCTGGCTTAGCCGTGAATTCAGCATCACAGCGGCAGTTAAAAGTTACTGGCAGGAAGGTGTTCTCAAAACAGCCGACCTTGCGCCCTTTTTTATCGCGATGGGGATTTTCTCCACCGCTCTGGAGCACTCCGGCTTTATGGTACTGTTGCAGGCCGCTTTGCAGCAGGCTGCCGGTGTCCTGGGGATTTTCTCCATTGTCCTGGTGCCGCTGCTCATCATCCTGGCCGCAGTGTTTGGACTCCACCCGTTTATGACGATTGTCATGTTTGGCAAAATCCTCACCCTGCTTTCCCTGCCGGTTACTTCGCTTACCCTGGCACTGTGTCTTGCCGTGGGCGGGTCAATTTCCTATATGGTCTCGCCGTTTGCCGGGTTAATTCTGACACTGGCAAAAATGATTAATGCCAAGGCGAAAGAGGTGGCACTGCGTTGGAATTGGCAATTTTGTCTGGTATACTTTTTTGTAGGGATAGTATTTGCCTATTATTGGGGACAGAACATGTAAAGGGGGACGGGTATGATTAAGCAGGAGCTTCACGTAATATATGGCACCAATTACCGCCAGATGGTTAAAGACCTGCTGGCGAAAATGCAGCTGGCCGCCGGGCTTGACAGTCAGATGCAGGTGGCCATTAAGCCGAACTTAGTGGTCGCCAAGGAAGCCAGCCAGGGGGCAACCACCACCCCGGCTGTTATTGAAGGAATTATCGAGTACCTGCAGGCGAATGGCATACATAATATCAGCATTATGGAAGGCTCCTGGGTAGGCGATGATACCAAGCGGGCCTTCAGGGTCTGTGGGTATACCGCTATTGCCCAAAAGTACGGCGTGCCTTTGTATGATTTGAAAGACGATGACTTTCAGGTGAAAAGAGTAGGGGAGCTGGAGCTTAAAGTCTGTAAGAAGCCGTTAACGGCGGATTTTTTGATCAACGTACCGGTGCTTAAGGCGCATTGCCAGACCCTGCTTACCTGTGCCCTGAAAAATTTAAAAGGCTGTATTCCGGACAGTGAAAAACGCCGCTTTCATCAAATGGGCCTGATGAAGCCTATTGCCTATTTGGGCAAAGCATTACCCCCGGGAATAACCATTGTTGATGCGATAGCCGGTGATCTCACTTTTGAAGAAGGCGGCAACCCGGTGCGGATGGATAGAATTATTGCCGGACGCGATCCGGTGTTGCTTGATGCCTATGCCGCCTGGCTGCTGGGGTATTCGCCGGCAGATATTGAATATATTGGCATTGCTGAGCGTATCGGTGCCGGTTCTGCTGATTTGGCCGGAGCCCAAATCATCGAGCACAACACCGAGCATAAACAGGCAAGCCGGTTCCAGCCGGGCAACCGGGCCAAACAGCTGGCGCGGCATGTAACCGCGAAAGATGCCTGCTCTGCCTGTTATGGCAGTTTGATCCATGCGCTGCAGCGGCTGGAGGATAACGGCACTCTCCGGTTGCTCAAGCAGCCTGTTTGTATTGGGCAAGGTTACCAGGGGCAGGCTGCAGCCGGCTTGGGCATCGGTCAGTGCTTGCGGCAGTGCGGCAGCTATGTACCCGGCTGTCCGCCGACCGCCAAGAGCATTGTTGACTTTCTTGAAAAACAGCTGTGTTAACTAAATAGAAAAAAACGGGTCAGCCTGGTTGTGTCAGGCCGACCCGTTTGGTTTTATCCGAGATGTTATCGTGACTGCCGGCTGTTCATTTTGCTGCCGGTAACCAGCAGGCGGCACAGCCTGCCTGTTGCGGCTTGCACCAGTGCGGCAGCCGAGCTTAGGCATTCATCAAGTGTCATGGGATGGGGAACAATGCTCATTATGCCATCAATACCGTGCGCTAAGACCTGCTCATGATCTTTGCCCAAACCGCCTGACAGGCATACTGTGGGGACATTATGACGCTGGGCAATTTTGGCTACCCCGACAGGGGCTTTACCGAAGGCTGTCTGAAAATCGGTATTACCTTCGCCGGTAATAACCAAGGCGGCCTCTTTAACTATGTTTTCAAAACCGGTGGTTTCCAGCACAATTTCCACCCCGGGTTTAAGCTGGGCATTGGTAAAGAATAGCAGTCCGGCGCCTAATCCTCCGGCGGCGCCTGCTCCCGGCAGCTCGGCTATGTCCTTGCCGGTAGCAGTTTTGGCGATAATAGCAAACTGGTGAAGCGCAGCATCCAACTCGGCTACCATGGCCGGAGTAGCCCCTTTTTGCGGTCCATATACGGCAGAAGCGCCTTTGGGTCCGCACAAGGGATTGTCCACATCGCACGCCACCATAATCGAGGCCTCGCTCAATCTGGCATCCAGGCCGGAGAGGTCGATAGCTGCCAAACCGGCAAGGGTGCTGCCGCCATACGGCAGTTCCTGCCCGGCGGCATCCCGGAATTTGGCGCCCAAGGCCTGGGCCATACCGACACCGCCGTCATTGGTTGCACTGCCGCCAATACCAATAATAAACTTTCTGATGCCTTGTTCCAGGGCGGCCTTAATCAGCTGGCCTGTACCAAACGTAGTGGTGATGCGCGGGTCCCGCTTTGCTTTAGGTACCAGCGGCAGGCCTGAGGCAGCCGCCATTTCAATGACTGCCGTTTCGCCGTCGCCTAACAGGCCCCAAAAAGCGGTTACTGTTTCACCTAAAGGCCCGGTTACCGTTTGCTGAATTATGCGGCCGTTGGTGGCTGTTACCAAGGCTTCTACGGTGCCCTCGCCACCGTCGGCGATAGGAACCTTATACACCTCGGCCTGCGGGAAGACAGAGAGGATTCCCTGTTCCATAGCTGTAGCCACAGCTACGGCCGAGAGGCTGCCTTTATAGGAATCGGGAGCTACGACAATACGCATTGAGCAATCACTCCTTAGTAAAATAACTATGTATCTTTATTGTACTGATAATTCCGACCTTTTTCAATTATCGGCATTTACTAACATTAATGTCTTTTGCCTGGCGCAAATTAGTGATTTTGTACAATGCAAGTGCAGAATAATCCCTGTTATTGCCGATATTTATGTATAATATAAACAGTAGGCTGGTGCCTGTCTGCGCTTTCGGGCAGAGACAGGCCACCAGGTGGGAGGCAAAGCTATGATTATCACGGCAGAATTAGCTCAGCACATTGTGGATAATATTATGCCGCTGGTCCAGCAAAATATCAATATTATGGATAGTGCCGGCGTGATTGTCGGGTCCGGACAAAAGAGCCGGCTCAATACCTATCATCAAGGTGCGATGGAGGTTATCCGCAGCGGGCAGGTTGTAGAAATATTTCCTGAGGATATGGAGCGTTATCCCGGGGCGCTGCCTGGTTTAAACTGGCCCATTGTTCTCGGCAGCCAGGTGGTTGGTGTGGTAGGGGTTTCCGGCCATCCCGACAAGGTGCGCAATACTACTAAGCTGGTAAAAATGGTCACAGAACTTATTTTGGAGCGGGAAAACCTGATGGAAGAATTCAGAGCCAATCTTCAGCTCAGGGAACAATTTATGCAGCAGGTATTGGCAGACCGTTATCAGGGAAATGCTATAGCAAAAACAGCAAAATTACTGCGCTTTAATCTGAACTTGCCGCGGCTGGTGGCGGTTGTTTCTGTCGGCGTTATCATCCAGGATGCCCTTCAGCAGTATGGCGTGCATGATTTGGTAGCCTTCCGGACAAGGGAAACGCTCGCCCAACTGCTGGAGTATTCCCCGCTGCTCGATTCCCAGGACCTGTTTGTTTTTTTTGAAGATGAATTGGTTATTCTCAAACAATTCCCGGCAGATGCCGGCGAGTCTGAGTTTTACCAATGGGGCTCAGCCATACTCTCACTGCTTGGCGGCCCGCAGAAAGGCTTGCATATGGGGCTGGGGAGCTTTACCGGCTCGCCGGCAGACCTGCATGAGTCTTACAAAGAGGCCATATTCGCGCAAAATAATAAAATGGCCGGCACTGCTGTTGCTTCCATTTATGATTTTGATATACTTGTGGCCTATCTCATCAAGGAGCCGGGCGCTATTCATTCTTGTCTGGCGTTGAAGAAATTGAAAGACCTCATACTGGCACAGCTTGACCGCAAATATGATATGCGCAATACCGTCAATGCCCTGCTGGATAATAACCTGAACGTGTCAAGCGCGGCTAAGGCATTATTTGTCCACCGCAACACCCTGGTTTTCCGTTTAGAAAAACTAAAAGAACTGACAGGGTTGTGTCCCAGTCAGTCCTTAAATCATGCGATGCTTTGCCGGATACTATTCAGTTATTAATCCTGATGGGCCGGGCAGCGTTCGCCGGTGAGCCTGTCCAGCCAGGTAAGCCCGGAATAGTTTATTGCTTCACGCGGGTCGAGGCTGAGAATGCTGTTTAAGCAGGTTTCACAAATTTTTTTGCCGGCGCTGGCAATGAGTTTTTCGGAAACCCCTAATTTTTGCAGCCGCAGCCGGCGGTCGTCGACAGCAATAACCTGCAGGTCTACTGCCTCGCTGCCTGCTACAACAAGGCCTGCCGCCCGGGAACAATCAGCATCGGCAACCATGGTGTAGGCTTTGTTCTTTTCTCTGGCCAGCGTTTGGTATTTGTTGGTATAATAAGCAGCCAGGCTGCTGTTAATAATCAGTTTTTGAAATTTCCCATGTTCCAGGGCTTCGGCAATTTCCGGATAAAGGGCAGCTTCTTTCACTTGGTCCTGGGTAAGGAAAGCAATGACCTGTTCTCTGAATACCCCTAAATAAGCCTGCTTTTCTTCCTTCTTTATTTCCGGTCCGCCATGCAGGCCTGCGAGGAGGGTTTGCTCCAATGCGTCCTTCTGGTTCCAGACTTGACAGATTTTGTTGGTATCATTCAGCATGCTGCGCACCTCACTCTTTATATATGTAGTACAGGTTATATTATGCCCTAATTGGCCGAAAAAAGGAAGTCAATATTTGTGGGGCCGCGGCAGGAGAATAAGGTTCAATCGCCAATTAATATAATTGAATATTCTAATAAAAAGAAAGGTGTGTTCGTATGCGCAGTGAAATTGCAGAGCGGTTAAAACTTAGATATGCGCCGGTAGCCGTTCTTTTTACCAATGAAAAGCCGGAAAAGGCTTTAGAGTTTGCCGAAGGGCGCTGGGGGTGTGCGGCAGCCATGTTAACTGCTGCAGCCAAAGGGCGGCAGGCGGTGTTCAGCCGCAGCACATTTGGCTGTCCGGGTGGTAGTGTTGGCTTAGGTTTAGGCAATATGTATCCGAATTTCCCGGGTGGTTTTGAATATTTTTTGTCAATCGGCAAAGAGGGGTACCGGGAAGGCGAGGCTTACAAAAAGACGCCGGAGCTGGCAGAAAGTTTTGTCGAAGCCTTGCCCATTCAGGAGATACCCGAACAATATGTCGTGTTTAAGCCGCTTGCCGAGGCAACTGCCGAGGAACCCCGGGTGGTTGTCTTCTACGCCAACCCGGATCAGTTGTCGGCACTGGTGGTATTGGCCAATTATGGACGTCCGGGCAATGACAATGTAATGATCCCGTTTGGGGCAGGCTGTCAGAGCACCTGCCTGATTCCCTGGAATGAGGCTTCGCAGGAACGGCCCAGAGCCGTAGTGGGCATGACCGATATCTCGGCCCGTCCGGTTATTGATGCCGATTTGTTATCCTTCAGCGTTCCTTTCTGTATGTTCAAGGAGATGGAAGCCAACGTAGCAGGCAGCTTCCTCGACAAGCATGCCTGGCAAAAAGTAGTTAAACGCATTCCGGCAAAGTAACTGTATTTTGCAAGTTATGATGCCCTGACCGGGGCTATCGCCGGCAGGGCATCAACTATTAAAATTTAACAGATATATTGAAAATTTTTGTAAGTTGACTAATAATAGGAAGTAAGTCCTATTTACATATAGCTTTAACAAGCAAGATTGAACTGGAATCAATGTCTCAAGAGGAGCGATTTATATGGCTGAAAATTATACTATTATAAAATGTTCTGTCCACCAACTCCGTCCGGGCTTCGAACTGGGGGAATCGGTATTTTCATCTGACGGCAGCGGCTTGCTTCATGCGGGCACCATACTTACAGAAAAGCAAATTGCCCGGATTCTCAATTATGGGCTTGATTCTGTTCGCATCCGCCAAACGGTTCTGACGCCGGAGGCGGCACCAGAGCCGGCAGCAGAGGCATATTGTGAACCAGATATGGCTGCCGGTGTATCGGAGCAGGAAAACGAATTTTCCGGCATCTATAGCCGCAGTGTGCAGGATATGAAAAAATGCTTTACCCTTATCAGGCTGGAAAGGCACCTGGATTACGCTTTGCTGGATACCCTTGTTGACTCAGTGGCTCGTCTGGCCTCCCGCGGCATTGCTGCTACGGCATTGCTGCACACACTAAACCGCACGGAGGATTATTTGGTTCATCATTCTGTCAATGTTGGTATCTTAGCTCATATTATCGGTGAGTTAAGCGGTGTTTTTAGTTTAGTCCAGCAGCGCAACCTGATTTTGGCAGGTATTCTTCATGATATCGGCAAGCTGGAAGTATCCTCCAGGGTATTGTATAAAAATGGCGCATTGACAGAGGACGAGTTAGCTGCCGTGCGTCAGCACCCGGCGATAGCCTTTAAATTCTTTAGCCGGTATAAAGAAATTCCGGAAAGTGTTCGTTTTGGGGTCTTGCAGCATCATGAGCGCGATGATGGCTCAGGCTACCCGCTGCACACCAATGCCGCCAAAAATCATCCGATTGCCAAGGTGCTTGGTATTGCCGATGTATATGATGCCATGACTTCAAAAAAAACCTACGGGCAGGAAATATCGCCCTTTGCCGCTATTGACACCATCCAGGCCGATATGTTTGCCGGCAAGTTTTCGCCAGATTACAGCACGCCGTTTTTGCATGAATTGTGTCAGACGCTTATCGGCAGATATGTAACACTCAGCGATGGACGTACCGGGCAGCTGGTTTTTTGGAACCGGAGCGGCAAGGAAAACTGTTTAGTCCGGTTTTCTGACGGGAAAATACTGGATGTCAGTCAGCAGCCCGGCCTGAAAATAGCCAAATTGGTATGCTAATGGTAATATTAATCTGAAAATATCTGCTTGCTTTTTTTCTTATGGAATTCTATAATTTAAGATAAGAACCAATTTGCTTAGGTCTGTGGTTGAAAGTCGATGCCAGTCGCAGGCGAAACGACCCACGTAAGAAGCCCAAAGCGGCTTTGAGCATGGTGCGGCTTAGAG
>POVV01000862.1_pt1 | contig 14874 bp, 28 predicted proteins | sample 1560271 | NCBI WGS metagenome assembly POVV01 (sample SAMN08337232, study PRJNA429181) | Bioreactor metagenome, whole genome shotgun sequencing project. | biome: cows' rumen and soil; feature: anaerobic; isolation source: anaerobic chemostat enrichment culture, galacturonate as sole carbon... | reverse complement strand
AACCAGAAACAGAACTAGATCCATTATATCTTTGCAAATTCAGCGAATTTCCCCAAGTGATTGATTACTTAAAACTGAATAATACCGGTAAGGATTCTGATATCTATGAGATTCAGGCATTTTTAAGTGGACATGAAGAAGATAGAGAATTTTATGAGCAGATGATTACCAAGAAATTTAGACTTGGTTGTGACGCAAAAGTTGTAAATTCCATGATTCCGGGACTAATTTCCACCTTTGATTTAATGTTGGGAACTCCTGTTGATAAGGTTAAGTTAAAGGGTAACGAGAAGATTTTCTTGTCTAGAAAACTTAACGGTACGAGAGCTGCCTTTATCGGTGACAGGATCATGACACGCCAAGGCAAAGAGTACATAGGATTGGATCACATTATTAACGATTTGAAAGCAATGGGACTTTCAGACATGTTTATTGATGGAGAACTTCTATATAAGAATGAAGATGGATTATCTGATTCAGAAGCCTTTCAGAAGGGAACAGGGCTTGCTATGAGTAAAAGTGGAGATAAATCTCAACTTAAATTTGTCGTATTTGACATGTTCCCGTTAAATGAATTTTGGGAAGGCAAGTCTAAGAATGTCTACTCCGAAAGATACAAATGGTTGGATGTCATGCAAGAGTATATCAAATGGGGTGAAGTTGATAATGTCGAAGTGGTTCCAAGAGTGTATCTCGGCACAGATCATTCTATAATTTGGAAGTGGTTGGACTATGCAGAAGAAAATGACTGGGAAGGAATTTGTTGTAATCTTGATACTCCCTACGAGTGTAAACGCACAAAGAATTTGATTAAAGTGAAGAAATTCTTCTCATCTGATTTGTTATGTACTGGCGTTGAAGAAGGTTCCGGTAGAAACAAAGGAACCCTTGGTGCTTTAGTTTGTGACTATAAAGGGTATTCAGTAAATGTTGGCTCTGGATTCACGGATGAACAGAGAAAGTATTATTGGGAGAATCCTAATGAAGTCGTTGGAAAAATCGTAAGCGTTAAATATAAAGAGGAAACGAAGAATAAAGATGGTGGAATCTCAATACAATTCCCAGTTTTTGAGGCAAAAAGATTCGACAAGATAGAACCTAGTTACAATTAAACGGAGAATTGGAAAACAACAAGAAAATACGAGTTTCATGTTGGTTGCATGGTGTAGTCGGCAGACCGCTACAGGATCGTTACCTGTCTTTGAATCATGGTGAACGTGAAGATATAAAGTAGGTTCGAGTCCTACCGCCCACAATTTATAAAAATAGAAAAGGAGAAAAAGGAATGGAATTTAAAGAATTTAAAGGAAGACATTTACTAAGTGGAGTAGATCGTACTTCTCATCAAAAAAGAGAAGGAGAAAGCGAATGGGAAGATTATGGAGACGAATATCTTATTTGCATTGATGGTATTAACTACCTGATGATTGAAGATTTAAATGACGGATACAGAAGTAATATGTTAGATCCGGAAATTACCGACAGAGAAATTAAAAATAGGTTTGAAGAACAGGAAGTGTTTATTCAACATAGAACAGACGGTCATTACAGTGGGGAAAAGTCTAATATCATGGAGATTTATTCAATGTCGGGAGATTTGATATTAGAAATTGGAACAGATAATATTGATGATTGGTATCCAGGTGCTGTGTTTAATTATATTCCTGAAAATATGGAAGTTAATAAGTGACGATGAATTCTGTGTTTCAAAGACAAAGTTCGGAGGTAGTATGGGTTACAATTATATTGATTTAACAAAGAGAAAAGACGAAATACCGAATCATCATTGTTGGCTCACTGTAACAAGAGAAATCCCTAGGCCAACACCGAAGGACGGAAAGAAAAAGTGTAGTAAAGAACAGATAGATGATTACAACAAAATTACTAAAAAGCATATGGATACGATTACAGCTTTAGAAGATGGACATGTTTTATTAAATAACAGGGGTGTCAAACCAGATGATCTACACAGTGTTGTTTCATACAATATTTTTGGCAACAATAATTCACGTATTTTTAAAATAAGTCCAATTCAAGTAATAAAAAATCAAGAAAGTTATTCTTCAAATGTAACATATTCTGTGCAAGAATTTGATGTAGTTACAGAAATTAGTTCGTTAGATGAATTTATTAAACAAGTGGTCAATGATGGAGACACATTTAGACTACTATGGCAAACGTTTGAATATGGGACTTACGGTAATGAAGGATATCGAGATAAATGTTTATATATTTTTCAAAAGTGTAAGGAAGTGTATGGCAGAATACCCTCTCTCACAGATTTGATTTATAAAAAATATAATCATTACGAACACTACGCAAGGTTTGATGTTGGTAATAAAAGAGCAAAAGAGCTTATAGATGAATTAGTGGTTAGTAGTTTAGTCAAATTTACAGGAGAATATGAATCAAAATACGAACCATTAGATGCACTGTTACAGATGAGATGGACAGATATCGCTTTAAAAGTAGTTCAAAGTTTTGATGGGGATGATGTTAATTGGATTATAAAGAGGAACAATGGAGAAATTAAGAAAACATTATCATTATTAAATGATGATAATGACGTCCAGGAAATTATTAAAATTCTTAATATACAATCAGATTTTATCACTTTAAAAGTTGAAGAAGATTATGATGATGGCTATTGTACTAGAACTATAGAAACAAAAGATTTTGAAAAAATGAGTGATCTTAGAACGTATTTAGTCAAACAATATAATGTCCCATTTGATAAAGCATCAGGAAACATAAATGAAATTTATATTAATGACGATGACAATTTGGATTTTTACGGTTATCACTTTAGTATAGTTGGCAAAACAGAATGATAATTTGGCGGTTATTACTCTGTTACAAAGTTTTACATAAATTCAATCAAAATTCGTTAAAATCTCAAAAATAGTTAAAGAAATAGGAAATAAAACAACTACATGTAGTGACCAATCATGTAATATAAGACTACATATAGTGACGATATTGCAATGAAACTCCGCTTTTATGCGGAAAACAGAAATAGGAGGAAGAGAGTGGCCTGTGACAATAAGGGAGTATAACGAACAATTTTACCCAAAAATCAGCAAAGCCTATTGTTTTATTAATAATCTGGAACACGCAGCACAGAAAACCGATGACTACGAAGAAACGATGAAGCAGCTTTCATGCATCGGTTGGGACGATGAGTGCAAAGAGACAATTACAGAAGCGTTGGCGAGTTATAAAAAACTAATAAGAGAACAACTTATTTGAGACATTGAAATAAAAATACGGAAGGGACTGATTATTAATAGTACAGATACTAGAGCTATTTGGCGGCATAGGATCTCCAAGAGTAGCCTTACGGAATCTTGGCGTGCCAACAAAAGCTATTGATTATGTAGAAATAGATGAAAAAGCTGTAAGAAGTTATAACGCAATGTTTGAAGACGAATTAGAGTATAAAACACAGTCTGTCGTTGGTTGGAATTTAAGACCAGATATTTTGATTCATGGTAGTCCATGTCAGCAAGTTTCAATTTGTGGTTGGATAAGCCCTGTTGGAAGTCCAAAAGGAGCCGATGAGGGTTCGGGAACTGAATCTTCGCTTATGTGGGAAACAATACATATCATTCAGCAAATGGGTGAATGGAAGCCTAAAGTCGTTATTTGGGAAAATGTCAAAGGCGTTAGATACAAAGGGATGAAAGAGAATTTCCAAAGATATTTGCATGAAATAGAACAGTTGGGATACACAAACAGCCATAAATGTTTAGACGCAAGAGATTTTGGGATTCCACAAGCCAGAGAAAGAGTGTTTACAATTTCATGCTTAAATGGCGAGAAGTTCGATTTTGATAAATTAAGACATACTCCGATGAGGCCATTGAAAGATTTCCTCCAAGAAAAAGTAAGCGATGCTTATAATGTTACACAGCCAAGTATCCTTAGTGCAATTGGTAAAACCAAAACAGCAAAGCGCGCAACCGTTATTACTGATTATGCTTACACAATCACAGAAAGGCAAGATAGGTGTCCTGCGCAAATTATTGATTGTGGCAATGGGAACTATCGGTTTTTGACAGAATTGGAATGTTGGAGATTGTTTGGATATCCAGATGATGACTATTATGCAGCCGAAAGAGCTAATCCGAAAAAAAGATCAGCAATTGTAAATAGAGCTTTATATAAACAGGCAGGAAATAGTATAGTAGTGCCTATTTTTGAAGAAATATTTAGAGTATTACTAAGAGATTACATAAAGCATTGAAATTAAAGATTCAAATAGAAAATTAAACTAATAAGAACATGATTGCAACATGTGAAAATAGAAGAAAGGGTAGTGGTTTCTCGCGAGGTAACAGTACTGTACCCTTAATTATGAATGGAAAACAATATCAAAGAAAATGTAAAAAGATCAGTAAAATGTGAAATATATCGTGATTCTATGCAGAACTATAAGAAATATGGAATCAGACCCGCCCAGTTAATTATTGCAGATGTTCCTTATAACGTGGGTAATAATTTCTATGGTTCAAATCCAATGTGGTACAAATACGGAGACAGTTCAAACGGGGAAAGTAAGCTTGCTGGCAAGGCCGCTTTCAACTCTGACTTCAATTTTAATCTTTATGAATATTTCCACTTTTGTTCCAAGATGTTAAAAAAGGATGATGTCAGACCGGTTCCAAGAGGGAGAAGTTCAGATAGTCCTTGTATGATTGTATTCTGCTCCTTTGAACAGATCCAGACATTGATTGATGCAGCTAAGAAGCATGGATTTGTAAATTACATACCATTGGTTTTCGTAAAGAATTACAGCCCACAGGTTTTAAAAGCTAATATGCGTGTAGTGGGTGCTACTGAATATGCTTTACTGTTTTACCGTAACAAGCTTCCAAAGTTCAGAAATGGATTGCAGATTGACGAAAACGGTAAGAATATTCGTGGAACAGGACATATGGTTTTCAATTGGATTACATGGGAGAAAGATAGTAAGAGCATTCCTAAAATCCATCCAGCGCAAAAGCCTGTAAGTGTGTTAAAAAAGTTAATTGAAACATTTACCGATCCAGGAGATGTTGTGATAGATCCCTGTTGTGGTTCAGGAGCAACTTTGAGGGCAGCTCACGAACTAGGAAGATCGGCTTATGGCTTTGAAATTGATAGAAACTTTTTCACCAGAGCAAAAGATGAAATGCTTGCGTTTAGTGATAGAGAATAAGAATACATAAAATGAAAATTTCAAGAAATTAATTTAGGAGGGCTAAAATAAATGGAAAGAAATCATAAATTAACAGTTAAAGAAATGATAAAGGAATTATCTAAATGTAATCCCGATGCAGAAGTTATTGCTGAGAGTCCATATAGAGATCAATTTAGAATATATACGGTAACTGAAAGTGATTGCAGGTCAGTTGTTTGGCTTGAGGCTTAGTAATTGAAAGAATGATTTCATGAAAGAAAGGATAAAATGGCAAAATTAAATGATGATTGGTTTTATGGATTCCGTGGTTCCTTTGAAACAGAAGAAGATGTAATTGAATTTATTTTTGAAAGATTAAACACTAAAGATTTTGAAGATAGCTACATAGATGTTGGCAGCTATGGTGAAGCAAACGAAGTGTTTAAGCAAACGGCAGATGACAAGAGACAGCTATTATACGACTTCATGATGTCATTGATTGAAAAGTAGTATATTTAAAAGGAGAATCCATAGTTGAGAACAGATAATGTAAAAGTAACGTTTGAGACTCCTTGCCATTTTGACAAACCTGATTGTAATGGAAATATCTATACAAGAGAATCATGGGAAGAAGCCGTGAAAAGAGGTATAGGGTTGCCCATTGAGATTATCAATGACGATGGTAGTTCTACCGTTGTAGGTGTTACACAAGAAATTGAATTAGTTGACGATGGAGGAGATCCATACATTAAGACGGTTGGTTTGTTATGGCATGGTGGGACTGAAGAATCAGTCAAGATTACCAGAGACAAGATTACAAGTGTTGAATTATGTGGTGTCGGAATTACAAAATAGGACTATTAAAATGACGATTTAATGTAAAAGAAAGAGGAACGCAAAGATTCCTCTGATAATCCTTAAGTGTACAAATGTAATGTAAAATCGATGCTATTTGTTAAAAGAATTTATTATTTGAAATATAGTATCTGTAATGGTTCTTATGGCAATAGCAAGTGCTCCAATTGAAACTAAAAACGCTGTTACATTTTCAATTAGACTCTTAGTCTTTGATGTGGCTGGTTCTTTAGAATTAAAAAGTTTTATTTTTATATTTAAAAATATTCTTTTTACAAAATCAAAGATATCACTAAGTTTAGAGACGAAATAGTAAGAACAAAACAATATACCTAAAATAATAAATATGGCAATAATGACCTTGTTTTTACTGGAATAAAAACTATAGCAGGCGTCCAATGAAAATAAGAGAATTAATAAAAACGCAAATAAGCGTACAGTTTCGTATGCAAATTTTTCAAATGTGTCTCCCCCTCTAGTAAGAATTATCCAAATACACAACAACACTGTAGAGACAAGTGTAAAAAAATTAGCCTGGAAGGTTCCTTTTGAAAGAAGAAATGAAAATAAAGTGAAAATTGCTATGGAAATTAGTATAGAGATATTAAGTTTGAATAGTATGTTTTCATCTGTGCCAAATATTATTTTAAATGCTTGTTTGATTTTTGCCTTCATAATGTCCCCCTATAGATTATTAAATTACATTGTACTACTAATATGACTTAATATCAATTTGATTTTAGTAAAAATAAAAGAGAGGTTTCATATGGGGTGGGAATGGAAGAAAAGGTGTAAAACACATAGGAAACAACAGCACGAAGAAGCGTATGGCAGACCAATGTGTCACTTATGTAACAGTTGCTATATAGGGCAAAGCAAGAAACATACTGGTCTTACACATTATTGTAAGATTACTGGTAATGACATTGGGCAATCACACTTTGGGTTAAATAGTCCGCGAAATTGTCCTAAAAGAAATAATAGCGGAGGGCAATAAATGTTTAAGATAATCCAGTGGATAAAAAATAAATTCCGTAATCGCAAGATGAAAAAATTCATTAAATATTATCTTAGTAGACCTGATAAATTTTGTGAAGAATTTCTTGGAATTAAATTATTTGAATATCAGAAAGAAATACTAAGAAAGACGGAAAAGGAGAATAGATGATTTACACAAGCTATTTTGCAAAATTAAAATCATTGCCAGAGAATATAATTCCCATATCAATTTGTGGTAAGGCTCCTGATTGGTATAAGGGAATACAGTATAAGAAATTAGCTCCTAAATATGGATTCTTCATGGAGTGGAAGAAGAATTACGACAATGAGTATTATATCAAATGTTTTAAAGAGCAAGTGACAGATAAGTTAAACGCAGCATGTGTTGTAGAAGAATTAGATAATTTACTTTTATCGCAGATATCATGTGTCGACTGTAAAATTGATAGCATGTTGACACCGCATATTGCACTTATCTGTTACGAGAAACCTACTGATTTTTGCCATAGACATTTAGTTGCTGATTGGTTAAATGAGAATGGATTCAAATGTGAAGAGTATAAATGGGAGAAATAACAATGAATAGATTATTAGAAAAGAACAAAAATGGATCAATTGATGTTTTAGATGAGTATGGATATTCGAAATATCGAATCGAAAAAGATGAGACAGGTATTATCTCGTATCTAGCAAATAGACTATTAGATTACGAAACGGGAATGTTGAAGGATAATCTGGTATCAGTCCTGAATGACTATTTCAGCATTTACACAGATACATATGCCTACAACCTTACGAGAGACAAATCTGCGTTTTCTCATGGAACTATGACAATGGAAGATTTTGAGGAATTTACAGAAGAGACTACGAGTGATTTAGCAGAGCATCTTATCAACAAATTATAAAACAGGTGAAAGTAACGATTCATTGTACAAAGAAGGGAGGTGAAAAGTAGTGCATCCGAACAAATTCTTTTCAGAGGTATCGTGCAAAACCGGAATAGATGTTTTTGAAATTTTTGATGAAGATATTAAGTTAAAATTGCAGAATATTCATCCTAAAAACTTTCTTAAAACAAAAATTACATTACCTGTCTATAGAGTCACATTAGATTATTATACAGAAAACGATAATCACAAGATTGTTGAGCGATATATGGTTATGGATAGTCCTGGTGAAGAGGAGTTTTCTGATTTTTGGGCAGATATCTATTGCCGGGATTATAATCAGGATAATCCAAATAAGCAAATGAAAAATTTGACCATTAATGACGTTGTACATATATGTGACGCTGTGCTACCAATTGGTTGTTAAAAGATGTCAGTTGTATTTTGAAACCTTTATTTATTAAAGGTTGTCACAAGATTGTAAAAATGGATCGTTGATTTAAAGCAATCGAAAAAGGAATGTGATAGTGACGTAAAAGGACACTCACTAAGTATGGCTTTACCTCATAAAAAGCGAAATTGACTTTTATGAGGAGAATACATATTGACATTAAGCATCAATGAAGTTTTAGATACATTACCGCAAGACGAAATAATTGTAAACAATTTTATTAAGGCATGGAAAATTATAAATAACCCAGATTATAAAAAGATCGTTTGCTCTATATCCGGTGGATCAGATAGCGACGACATGTTAGATATTTGCTACAGGTGCGACATAAATAAAAAGATTGATTATGTGTGGTTCAATACGGGCTTGGAATATGAAGCTACTAAAGAACACTTAAAATATCTGGAAGAAAAATATGACATTAAAATTAGAGAGATTAGAGCAGTTAAACCCATACCGGTTTCTTGCAAGGAATATGGTCAGCCGTTTTTATCAAAGCGTGTTAGTAATTATATCGAAAGGCTTCAGAAACATAATTTCAAGTGGGAAGACAAACCATTTGGTGAATTACTTGTTGAGTATTGCACCGAAATACCTATGAATGAGGCTATTAAGGATGGAAAATTAAGAAAAGGTATAGCGGAATATAACGGAAAATATTGGAGAGGTTGTTTCTCGGCTCTCAATTGGTGGTGTGGTACTACAAAATCGAAACGTATGAGCATCCATCAAAACAAGTGGCTAAAAGATTTTCTAATAATGAATCCTCCCATAGATATAGATATATCCGACAAGTGCTGTAAGGGAGCTAAAAAAGATGTCATACATAAGGTACTAAAGGAAGATTGTTATGACTTGAATATATTCGGTATAAGAAAAGCCGAGGGAGGGAATAGATCAACCGCTTATAAAAGCTGTTTTGATGAAAACTATGACTCTTGCGATAATTACAGGCCACTATTCTTTTACAAGAATGAAACAAAAATCGTCTACGAAAATCACTTCGATATTTGTCATAGTGATTGCTACGTGAAATATGGACTTAAAAGAACTGGTTGCGCCGGTTGCCCATTTGGGAGAGATTTTGAGTTTGAGTTGGAAGTGATTCAGAAATATGAACCTAAATTGTATAGAGCCGCGATCAGTATATTTGGTAAGAGCTATGAGTATACGAGGCAATATAGAGAGTTCTGCAAAATGATGAATGAGCAAGAGAAGCAAAATAAGATGAAATAATACTTTTAAATGTAGAAGGGAGTGATACATATAAAAATTAAAAAATGGATTAGAGAAAAACTCATTAAGTTTCTTTTAATTGACAAAATGGAGCAACGTAATTGTAATGAATTTAAAAGATTAACGAAATATACCCAGAGAGAAGAGCAAGAGCGCAAAGCGGATTTTCAGCATATCAACAAACAATTGGGCGATGCCATAAAAGATATAGATACATTGCATAATACTATCAGAAATGTTGTTTCCGTAGGAGCAGATATGCGACCATGCAATATAGAAAATGAAAGAAGTTGGGCGGTTGTGTGTATTGAAGGGAACTTTAACATCATAAAATTTGTCGACTTACATGGTGCTGATTATCATGAAATTCTAAGATATCTTAAACGGTTTGAGGGAAGTAGAATGTGTATTGACGCACCGGGCGGGCATTGGTTTGAACAGAATTTTCATTGGCTTTAAAACAAACCTTTCAATCAGAAAAGAGGTGAATCTAATAAGAATTCAAGATATAAAAGTTGGCGAATATTATAGACTTGCAAGTACTAAAGGTTGCGGAGAATATGATAGTGGCTATTATGGTTGGGTAAAAGTATTGGAAATCTTTAAGAAGGGGCAATACAATAATCCAGATCCGAAGAGAGGTCTTATAAAATGTGAACATACCGTTTATAAAACTGATATTTGCGGATTTACAAGATATTTTAAACCGAGTGATCTGGTAAAGGAGAAATAATTGAATCCAACATTTGATCGGAGAATAAAGTGGAGAAAGAGCTTTTAAAAGAGTATGTGGAATGGAAATTTCCAGAAGAAATATATGGTAAGCCCTCTTTGGAAATGTATCTAATGATATATGACAGCTACGCCTACAAAGGCTATGTGTTACGTAAGGCATTAGATAATTTAAAAGAAGATTTAAAAAGCATTTTTAGAAGAAAATATTAAAACTGAAGGAGAATACTTTATGAGTAATAAAAATGTAGAGAAGTTATTTCAGGAAACAGCGGAAGATACGGTAAATAAGGTTAGATTAGCCGGTATGAGAGCAGGTGCAACCGGTATTCTGGGAGCTGTTTTGAATATGTGTAATGAGGGGAAAAGTATTACCGATATTAAATCGTTCTGTAAAACATCATTAAACTTGGAAGGCATGAAATATTGATGAGGAGATATTATTGATGGAGATAAAAGAAACTGTTTGGGTAATTATGACAAAAGACGGAAAGAAAATTGCAAAAGGGGTTCCTCGTAACAGATATTTAGTTGATGTTGAAGATAAGACAGATAAAAAGAGAATTCTTACATATGCATCGAAGGCAAAAGCAGAAGCTGGATTTACCGTAAGTGGATTATATGGTGGGCATGATTATAATAAAGAGGACTTTGAAGCGGTTGAGGCAGAATTTGTAATCAAAACTAAAAGTGGCTAAAACGGAAGATTCATTGAGAGAGGAGAACATTTGGAGGATATTTTAGGAAGAGAATTACATGATGGGGATATCTGTGTTGGTAAAGGAACTGGCAGGTATATAAGAGGAATGGATGTTGGAGTGTGGTCTGGTAAATCTATTACTTTTAAAGGTGGAAACAAAAGATCGATGGGTGATGTATTTCTTGTGGTTAATCCAACAGAAAAAGAGCTGGCAATTAAGAGTGAGATTGAAGAATCTCTTGCTAAAATTGAAAACGAAAGACGGAAAAAGGATTCTGTGAAAACAATACCACTGAGTAAACTTGAAATAGGTGGCATCTATAATTGTAATAATGGACATTCATACATATATCTCGGTAAACGCAAAGTAACATTTGAAAACTTAGATTATAGAGGTTCAGATCCCAAGATTCAGGAAGGACATTGTTTTGTATTCGCATGTGGAGAAGATGACGAGAAGATTAAAAATGACATCGTTGAAATTGGTACGTATCATGGGAGCCATAAAGTTGAAGTTTTGAAAGGAAATAAAAAACTCATAGAATTAATTCGAAAAGTTGATTTGAATTTTCCTATGGTTAACGAAGTTCAAAACAGTAGTAACTATAAGTATAGTATAAACTACCATTATAAATTAACAATTGAATAGCCATAGAATTGGGATTTTAAATGAAGAAGAACATTGATGAAATCAAAGAATTTTTTTAAGTTAGACGGTATAAAATTGAAGGAGTAAACGGCCTCGACCACATAATTAACATTATGTAAACGGCATCACGCTTATACGTGTTTACCGCCCAGAAAGATCCTGTATCTATATAAAGCACCAGCTGTATGCAGGAAGCGCCACCCATACGTAATGTTAATATATGTCTGTGATTCCACAATCGGTGCTTGTCGGTATATATTTTCCCTTATGCGCTGAAAATATACTGAAAAACAACAATGATTGCTAGTCACAGATAATCTAAATGAAACTGGACTTTCAATTGTGGAAAGAGAGAAAATATGAAAGTTATAAAATATGGTAACAACTATTTAACAAGAGCCATTTGTCCGAGCTGCAAATCAGAGATTGAATTTAATAAGTCTGACGAAGGAATTCAAAATATCAGTTGGAACATTTTTGGTAAAAGATTATATGAGAAATTCATATGGTGTCCAGTATGTAAATGCAAAATAACAACTGAAGAAAATGGAGTTGAATATTTCATTAGAGCCTACGAGGGTAATTGTCCTGGACACAAGAAGTGAGGTGATATTATAAAAGTTATATTTCTAGATATTGATGGGGTGCTTAATTTTAATGGCTGCCGTGATAAAATCGGTGGGTTATATTTCGTAAACGATAACCGGATTAAACTGCTAAAAGAAATTATTGATGCAACGAGAGCACAGATCGTACTATCTTCAACATGGAGGATTGGTTGGTACGATAGAGATTACGGACTACACAGTCCACATGTGGAAGATTTCAATAAATTAGAAGAAAAGTTAAATGAATCTGGAATCACTTTTATTTCAAGAACTCCGATATTGCCAAGTGGATATCGTGGTGAAGAGATTAAATCATGGTTGGACAATTGGATGGGAGAACCAGTAGAGTCTTTTGTGAAGCCTTTTATGGATAGATTGGTTCAGACATCGTTTAATAAAGGACTCCAACAGAAGAATGTTGATAAAGCTATACAGTTACTGTACGGAGGAGAGCATGGAATTAATATCGGTTAAAGATGGATTACCAACAGAAAGTAAACCGTATCTAGTGAAGTTTGTAAATTATAAGCATGTGTGGTTTGAAGTTGTTCATTTTCAAGCCAAATGCAAGAAGTGGAAAAGGCTTAATGATTTAGTTGTTGCGTGGTGCGAGTTACCTGAAAGAACCATGAGTAACTAAATATTGTTTCAACTTAAATCACATCAATAAAAATCCCAACAATTTTTACTTTTACAATTATATACAGGAGGCAAAAACGATTAAAGGAATTATTTATGCTGAAGATTTAGCTATGGAATTACTTAAATATCCCAGGGCTTTGGTTTGTGCTGGCAAAATGGGGTCGGATACATATAGAAATGACAGAAAAATAGAGAATGTATTTTTGAGAGATGGTGACACTCTCGTCTTAAATGTAGAAGATTATGATGAAAACGGAGAGTTAAAGTATTACAGGTAATATATAGGAGGAATGATATTTGAAATTTACAGACACACAAGTTTTTAACTTTGAAGGTGCAATCAGGGGAATGCGCAATCCTATGAATAGCTGGGATAAGAGTGATAGTTGGCAATCAGATTTTAAAAATGATGGAAAAGACGGTTTTGTAATCGGAACAAATGATTTGAAGCTTGCACAACAACTTATTAGAGCGGGAAGTGAGCACAGGAAATTTCTTCGTCAGATTACGGTATCAGTAGATATCACGGCTCCTCTTTATTGGTGGAAAGAGTTTGATACTTATAAGGTAGGTACAACGGCTAATTCCACTAGTACCATGCATAAATTAACTTCTTCTGAAATTACAATGGATTGTTTTGAAATGGGTGATTATCAGAACATTGAGGTTGTTGGTGCTGCTACCACTAATACAATGTGGAAATCTGCAATTATGTATATGGAAATGCTTCGCAAAAAGTATAACGAAACAAAAGATGTTCAATATTGGAAAGAATTAATTAGGGCTCTTCCGGAATCATGGTTGCAAACTCGTACTGTTACTATGAATTATGAGAATTTATATTCAATCATAAGACATAGAGGAAACCATAAACTCATAGAATGGCGAGAGTCATATATTAATTGGTGTAAGATATTACCTTATGCGGACGAACTATTATTTTTGGATTTGGATAAGGAAGGGGAATAATTATTGATACTTTTAATCGGACAAACGGCCAGTGGTAAAGATACGATATTAAATGAGATCATCAAACTTGGGTACGAGAAGCTTGTCACTTATACTACACGCCCTATGCGACCAGGTGAGATTGATGGAATAAACTATCATTACATTTCAAGTGAAGAATTTCTATTAAAAGACAAAGAGGGTTTCTTTGCTGAAACCACAAGTTACAATGTTGCTACTGGCGAGACATGGTACTACGGGTCAGCCATAATAGATTTTAACAAGGACAGGGTAATGATTGTAAATCCAGACGGAGTAAAACAGATTAGTAAAATTAAATCACTTAATCCTGTTGTGTTCTATATCCAAGCTGATGAAGATGTTATAAGAAAAAGACTGCTCAAAAGAGGCGACAACAAAGATGAGTCAGAAAGACGAATTGCGGCCGACGATAGGGATTTCTTTGGTGTTGAAAAGTATGTTGATTTCTTTGTCGATAACAACGGATTATTTTCTCCCGGTGCAATTGCAGATGAAGTGAATAAAAAGTATAGGGACTATGTTACTCAAAAATAAGGAGATTAAAGATGGTTTTCAATGAGAAAATGTTGAGTGAGTATAAAGGATTATCAAACGCTATGGGATTTATTAAAGGTCATATTTACGAAATCGAGATTGAGCAGATGAAGCATGGATATGAAGTATCAGTTTTCTACGATACAATACTGAACCATGAACTAAAGCGGTTAAATGTACCCTATAGTAGTGAATCTAGCTTGAAATCGAATTGGGACCTATAGGAAGGGAGGAGTGAAATGAAACATGTTTGGTTATGTGGAGCATCAGAAAAAGTCAATTTTGAAGACAGTAACTGGTGGAGGGAAAGTTGCATTAAATGGTTTGAAAATAATTCTGACTCTTTTAGGGCTTGGAATCCAAACAATTACTATAATTACCGCGAGCAACTTCATAAGTCTGATACTGAAATCCTTAGATTTTGTGATAA
>POVV01000861.1_pt1 | contig 14918 bp, 6 predicted proteins | sample 1560271 | NCBI WGS metagenome assembly POVV01 (sample SAMN08337232, study PRJNA429181) | Bioreactor metagenome, whole genome shotgun sequencing project. | biome: cows' rumen and soil; feature: anaerobic; isolation source: anaerobic chemostat enrichment culture, galacturonate as sole carbon source...... | reverse complement strand
ATTTGCCTACAGCTTCCTTCAGATTTTACCTCACGATAAACACCCTTGCTGTTCAGCTATGCACTTCCTCGTTACCTAGGTGTGCTCGGGACTTGCACCCGTTAGAGCGCGCCCATGGCGCGCAAACTAAAAAAAGGGAATGCTGCATAATTCCAGCATACCCTTATTCTTTATTGTCCGATTCTTCTTTTATAATCGGAAGAATTATTTCTGCAATGGTAGCTACGTTTGGCTCACTGTCAAAAATCAGTTCCGCTTCTTCACCGAAATATAGCTTAATCCTTTCTCTAATATTTGAAACTCCTATTTTACTGAAACGAGTGCTTTTTTCTAAGCCTTTGTTTATCTTATCTGTACTGACAGCATCCATGCCGATTCCATTATCAATAACCCGTATATGTAGTTTCCCGTCAAAGAACACTGCCGCTATATGTATACGATAATTGCCTCTTTCTTCACTAAATCCATGAATAATTGAATTTTCTACTAGAGGCTGCAGTATAAATCTGGGCACCTGACATTTTTCAGCTTCTTTATCAATCATGGTGGTAAACTGGAAAATATCACTGTAACGATATTTCTGTATAATAATATAGTTTCTCACGCTTTCGATTTCATTATGCAGTGTTGTCTCTCCCTGAACCTTGCCCAGATTATACTGCAATAAGGTGATGAGAGCGGTACTCATCTCTGCAATGTTATCAACTCCCTGCATGACCGCCAGCCACTTTATGGAATCCAGCGTATTATACAGAAAATGAGGATTAATCTGTGCCTGCAATATCTGATATTCCATTTCGCCCTTTCGCTTTTGATCTCTCCGCTCCTTTTCAAAAAATTCGTTGATCTGGCCTATCATACTGTTAAATGCATTCCCCAATCTTCCCAGTTCATCCTGTCGTTTAACTCTTGCATGAGCAGTTAAATCGCCCTCCATTACCTTTTGACAGACCTGCATTAACTCCTTAATTGGTCTAGTCAGTGATCTGGTCAGCCAGATTGTATAACACAAGGAAATGACTGTAGTCACAGCCAGCACAAGTTGAAATACTTTCAATATTTCCCGTATACTTTCTGTTGCAGCATCTTTCTGTACAAACCTGACCAGGCTCCAGTCTGCCAGGTTGATTTTTTCCGAAACAATTATTACATCTTTTTTATAAAGTCTGCCTTCAATCTGCATGCTTTTTTTTAGTATCTGAGGATAGTTTTGTAAGACATCCGTATAGTCTGCAAGTAATGGATATTGAAGAAGAATTACACCTTCACTATTTACAATTACTGCTTTATCTTTAAGCCTTATAGATGATGCAGTAAACAGTTTGTGAATGCTTTCATAAGATACATCCAGCACAACAATACCATAAATTTCCTTTGTCTCACTATCAAAAACAGGTCGTATATAGGAGGTACTACTCAAATAATCATCTTTTTCTGTACTGTGAAACCCGGTCCATATACCTTTTCTGTCTGCTCCGTCCTCATAGGCTCTTAAATATTGTTTATATAAATTTCTGCTATCCTGTATATTGGTAGAACACCAGAAATCATTTATACCTAAAATATGTACGTGATTAATGCTGTCGTTCATGCGCACCATATCCTGAATATATGTAAGAATTTCATCCTCTGCCTGACTTTTAGATTTACTTTTTAATGCTTCTAGTACTGATTCATTGCTGCTTAAAGAATAACTGTATGCATCAATCATAGAGGTCAGCATATTGAACTGCTCTTTAGTACCATTAGTAGCCTCCAGATGATAGTTGATTTCCATTTCCTCCATACGGTTGCCGTATAAATTCGAAATGATTATAGAAAAGATGAGCAGTATCAGAAAAAATAATGAAAATATACCAAAAAATATACGTGTAGACATTGATTTTTCTCGTTTTTTCTTTTTTTCCATCTATCCGCCAGCCCTCCTCATACATCCTATTCGAAAAACCTGCAAATCATTTTGCCTTTATCTAGCTTAAAGATCATCACGGGTTACATTTTTTAGCCATTTATAACTCCGATATCGATGCCAGGTTATTGGGATCTTAAGCAGTTCATCACACATTAAAATCATATAAACTACAGGTACACTGCATTTAAATACAAACGCCGCAATAAACCCTAGAAGAATAGATCCCCCCCACATGGTTGCCACATCTACCAGCAAACCAAATCTGGTGTCTCCTCCTGAACGGAATGTCCCAACAATCATCGTTGTGTTAAATGCCTGTGCGACAACAAAATAGGACATCACGAAAAACATAAAACGCAGATATTTTTTTGCTGCTATACTTAGTGATAGTGCTTCCGCTGCTATAGGAGCCACCACTAATATAAGTATACCTCCTAGAATTCCCATAATTACACTTAAAATTAAAAACCGCCGGGCGTACGCCTTGGCATGATCCAGTTTTTTTTCACCAATTGTTTTTCCCAGGTAGATTGCAGTGGCACTGGCCAGTCCAAATGCTACCACTGTTGCAAGCTGTCTGGCTACTTGAGCCACAGAATTTGCCGCTACCGCTGCACTCCCCATATGTCCCAGAATTGCTGTGTTAGCTGCAGTCCCCATGCCCCACATTACTTCATTTATCACTACAGGAAGAGCATAGCGGAGAAAATCCAGTGCAAGGACCTTATCTGTTTTCAGAAAATAGTGTATACGGAACTTTATATCTTTATTAAATATTCGGGCATAACCGAACACAAGAATAAGTTCTACAAATCTTGCAATTAATGTTCCAAGTGCGGCCCCTTCAATTCCCATGGCAGGAAAGCCAAGCAGTCCGAAGATAAAGATGGAATTTAAAATCACATTACAGATCAAAGAGGTCAGATAAACTACAGTAGCTACAACTACACGCTCCACGCTTCTCATAATATATAAATAGACCTGTGTAATTCCCATAAAAATATAGGAAAATGCAACAACTCTTAAAAATTTAACACCTTCAGCAATAATAGCAGGATCATTGGTAAATATACTCATCAGTACTCCAGGAATAACCAATGCTGCAATAGTAAATAATGATGTTACTACAAGTGCAGCCTTAATTCCCATACCGAGTATTTTTTCAATTGTTTTCTTGTCACCCTTTCCCCAGTATTGGGCGGTCAGTACCGTGGCACCTGAAGTCAGACCAAACAGAAATAGAACCATTACATACTGTATCTGGTTTGCAAGAGATGCACCCGCTAATACTGTTTCATTTACTTTTCCCAGCATAATCACATCTGCAGCCGATGTCCCCACATTAATCAGATTCTGCAGTGCCATAGGAAATACAAGTGAAAATACATTTTTATAAAAGTCCCCCCAGTTTATCCCCAAATCATTTTGTTTATGAATACCTCTTTTTAAAAATAACATTCCTAATTCAACCTTTCATTTTACAGCAATAACTATATTTTGTCCTTAGAAAAGATGCCCTCTGCATTAGACAGAGAGCATCTTTTTTCATTTTAACATAATTTTATGCAAAGGTATAGTTGTATTCTTTATTTTCCCAACTGCCTTTTTTTTGCAAATACCATTGTTATACAGATAAAAGCAACAGCAAATACCATTTGAATTCCAATATACTGCAGTAATTCATGCCTGATAGAATCGGTAATATTTCCCACCTGTGCAATTTTAACGTTTGCAGTCTCGTACCAGAATACTGGAAGAAACTGTGCCACTGTTTTTACCCCTTTACTCATTATATCAAGAGGTACAAATACCCCGCACAAAAAGCACATACCTAACGATATTATATTTACAATACCACTAAGCGCATTTGCACTGTTCGTAAACATCCCCACTAGATAAGATAAGGATAATGCCACTAACAACATTGCAAATGAATTAAGAAGATAAAAACCAAACCCACTGCTTTGAATAAGTGCTTTTCCAAAAATCAGAATACCAGCTGCAACAGTTATTCCCCAAAGACCTATTCCAAGTATTCCTGCGGCAAGCAAAGCTTCCATATTTTGTCTCCGGCCTGATATTGCACTGGCCTGCATTCTTTTGGGAATATCTCCTTTATGAAAAGCGGATAAGATATTGCCCAGCACATAGCAAAGCACACTTAGCATAAGATAAGGCAGGTAAGCGAAATAATAATTATATCCGGGAATTTCTCCTGCATTTCCATTGAAATCCAGCATATTGACCTCTGGCTCCTGCTTAGCCATAATACTGTCGACTGCCTCTTCTGTTGAGTATCCTGCCGCGTAATATGTTTTTACGTTATTCAAAAAACTGTTAATCTGCTGATCCACATAGAAACTTGTGTAAGATCCCGGCAGTTTTGTAACAGAAAGCTTTTCATTATTTTTCAGACATAGTTCCTCAAAATCAGCAGGTATTTTCACAATATATTCTATATTTCTGTAAAACAAATTTTCCTGCAACGTATTTTTATTATTTTCCATAGGTGTTATCTGATGGTATTTTTCAAGGTATTTCTCTAGTCCCCTGGCCAAAACACCTCCATCTTCATCCACCAATCCTATTTTCACACTCTCTGCGCTATACATTCCGTTTTGATCCTTAGTTGCCGATTGAAATAAAAATGTAATAGCCATAAATATTACCAGATACATTAAAATCAGACCGGTATTTCTTTTTGTAATCTTCATATATGCCTTAAATACTGTCATAACGTTCCCTCCTCACCAGTAAAAATGAACCGAATGTCAATATTACAGACATAACAACTAATATGATAAGACTTCTCCAATACCGCCCAGGATCATCATACACATTAATGCAGTAAAATGCATCTGATATAAGTGCCGCCGGATTTAGTCTGTTTACTAAAGGAAAATGCCTTTCCACTAAATCCTTCATGGATGAATTCATTAATCCTGACAGAAAACTACATATCATAGATATTCCCAGTAATATACCAATCTTAACCCCTTCTCTAAATTTGCCAATGCTACTGACAAAAATACCCATGGATACGCCTATCATACTGCCAAAAAAGGATACGATCAGCATTTGTGGAAGTTCACCCTGAAATTCCATTTTCAATACATACTTCAAGTAAATAAGCAGAATAATAATGTTGACAAAGTGCAGCAGAAATGAAGTCAGCATTTCAGACACAATTAATTTTAATTTATGGGTAGGCGTCACCGATCTTCTGGCCGCCAGTGTTGTTAAGTTAGCCTGCAATGATAACGCAGCTCCAAAACCAATAAAACACCCATACATACAAGCCATAGCAATTAAAGCGTAAAAAAACTGAGGATTTCCATCTGTTGTCTTACCGCCAAGTGATACCTGCTTAACCATTTCACGATAATCAGACATCTGCTGGGAAGCACTATTTAGACCCTCGGGATGGTTCAGGGCTATATTTTCCATTGTTGTTTTTCCCTCTTCATAACTTTCCAGAAGAGACTGAAGAATGCTTTCTTTAAATCCCACACCGCTTACTGTCAGCGAGGGGGTATTATCCACATAATAAATTCCCGCTATTTTTTTTTCTTCCAGTTGTTTAAGTGCTTTACTTTCTTTCATTTCCTCTGTCTTTATAAGCTTAGATTCATCCTGTTCAATTGTATCCAAAAAATCCAGAAAAGACTGATCTGCATTACTATCTGTGCTCTCTATTACAGCTACCGAAACAGTTTCAAAGTCTGCCTCCTCTATATTTCCAAAAGCAAAGTAGAAAAATGTACCGAGAACCAGAGGAAATATCAACGGCCAAAATAATAAATTGAAATTATGCAGTTTTATCTTTATATCATATTTCATTAAATGCAGCATAAAATCTTCCTCCTAATCTCTCAGCTCTTTCCCAGTAATCTCCAGGAACACATCATTTAACGTGGGAAGTTCTGAAAACACTCTTCCAAACGAAACATTTTCTTCCTGCAAATGGTTCAATATTCTGATTAGATTGTGTTTTCCACCGGTATATTTAACTGTCAGATTATAATCTTCATAGTTCATGCCAAAAACATGAGGCAACATATGAATTTCTTTAAGCTGCTCTTCTGTAAGTTCAACAGATTCGATAATTATTGTTTCTCCGGTTTTAATCATGCTTTTTAATTCTTCTTTCGTCCCCACTGCTATACTTCTTCCATGATCCATAATAGCGATACGGGTGCATATCTGTTCTACTTCCTCCATGTAATGGGATGTATACACTATAGTAGATCCCTGTCGGTTTAGTTCCAAAATCCCCTCCAGAATACGGTTTCTACTCTGAGGATCAACCGCAACAGTCGGTTCATCCATAATAATCAACCGGGGCTTATGGGCAACTCCACAGGCAATATTTAATCTTCGAAGAAGTCCTCCTGATAATTTAGCCGGACGCATTTTTATATAATCTTCCAGTCCTACGAACTGAATTGCTTCGTCCACCAGTTGCTTTCTCTTTTCTTTATTCTTTATATATAAACCACAGAAATAATCAATATTTTCATATACCGTAAGTTCATCAAATACAGCTACATTCTGGAGTACTATCCCAATCTGTTTTTTTACATCGTAATTATCTGGTCTCATTTCTTTTCCAAATATATGTATGAGACCTTTGTCGTATTTTAACAAAGCCAGCATACAGTTTATTGCGGTAGTCTTACCTGAGCCATTGGGGCCCAGAAGGCCAAATATTTCCCCTTCCTTAACTTCTAAATTCAGGTGATCTAACGCAATGAAACTTCCGTACCTCTTCACCAGATTTTCTATTTTAATCATAAACATCCTCCTTACACAGGGTTAAATTTTTCTTTTACTATTACTTTAATTATAATCTAAAACTTTATAAGTTGTAGTGTCGTGTGTCATAATCTCCACATGACAAATGTCACACGAAAAAAGTTCCTTTGATCAGTGTATCACCGAACAAAGGAACTTTTTATCTGGTTTTAATTGGGATTATTTATTCTACTTTTGTATCCTTAGTTTTTCGTTTTTTAAGAATAATATATACAGCACCGCAAAGCAGAAGCAGTAAGACAATTCCCGCTGTTACAATAACAACTGTACGATTACCTGATTCCAGCTTTTGATTTGCCAGAGGTATGGGTTCATCTTCAATCTTGGTTAACTCATCTGCAGTATCAGAAAGAGGTACCCCTTCCTCATCTACCGTTACTAACTGACCTGTTGTTTCATTTGCAAGCGTTGCTCCGGGAACCGCTTCCTGAGATACTACAGTCCCTCCCGGAACTGCCAAAGTGCCGCTGGCTGTTGCAGAATCTGTCTGGTTTCCATCTGCCCCGGTACCTTCAACAGTAGTCACATTAATGGTTTGAATCTGTTCCCTGGTTGTAACCTCTTCCCTGGTGACCACGGTATCTGCGTTTTGTATATCATTTGCATTACGGTAATATACAGTCACCGTTCTCTGAGCGGAAGAAAAGTCATGTGTCAGATTATCCTGACCGGGAAGTCTGACATATTCCTGTCCATCCCTATCAGTATACTCTTCATCAGTAACTAGTGTTGCTACAGGCTCATCAACTTTCATTTCTTTCTGTGTTCTATAAAGAACAGAATTATCGGTTATGCTTCTATACTGTAAGTTCAACGTATAGGAAGAAACAATATTTTGCCCTTCTTCCTCATAATAAATAATCTGAGTTCTTGGTTCATCTCCATAATTATGGGTATATTCTTTAGCCATCTGGGCATTTAATATAAAATTTTTACCATTGACCGTAATCTGTGATGCCGCTTCATATGTTACATTTGTATTGATCGTCACCTCTTTTGTAACAGTGTCAAGCAAAGCACCACCAGATACATCTGTTAGCTGTATAGTCCAGTTATAAGGTGCATCTTCTGCCTGCTTCTTATAATATACGGTATAAACGTTATGTTCATAATCCGATACTGCCGCGTGCTCTATCTTTACCGGGTTACTAAGGGAATAATACACTTTGGCAGAATCCTCCAGAATAGACCGTTCTGCACTTGGCTCATATGTGATAACCTGATCGTCTGCAATATTTTGAGCAGATACAGTAAAATAATCTTCGCCCAAAGCTTTCTCTGTGCCTTCCTCACGAAATACTACTTTCACAGAATACGGATCCTTATTATCTGCCGCAAGTTCCCTGTATGTATAGCTATACTCTAACCTGCTGCTGAAATAATTAACGGTTACTGCTGAAATCGTATCTCTGATTTGGTATTTTCTTCCATCCTTTTCTAGCTGCTGAGGAACTTGTACTGTAATATCTCCGTCTTTATATTTGATTGTTTCACTCAATGTCTGGATCTCGTTACCTCTTTCATCATTTAGCTTGATCGTAAGAGTTCGATCCTGAGGCTGGTAGACAGAATAATTATAAGTATAAGTCCCTGTCATATTTTCATACGCAATCAATTGTGTCTGTACATTTTCTCCGCCGGTCAGCTCATATTCCAGGCCACTGTCTGCATACAAAAGGGGCGCTTTATGTGTAGTGGAACTGTCTGATTTATTGATATTTCCCTCTGCCGCTACAACTATTCTTCCGTCCAAATTATACATTACCTGATAATGATATGAAAATACGGTTCTCGCTGAAGAAATAAACGGTTTTTCCGTACTGTACATAACTACAGTGTAATCTGTATCAGGATCATTTACTGTCAGCAAGCTTCCTGAAAGCGAGTAATCTACTCCACTTGCCTCTACACCGCCTACCATGAACTTAAATTGAACTGCTCCATTTGCTGAATACTGAAACTGCTGAATACCCGGTCCCGCGGCTGTTACGCCCGCAATTTTACCGGATGTTGCTCCCGTTGCAAAAGTACCGTAGCTTTGTGCGGATTCCGCATCCTGGTATAAAGAGACCTCTTCATTATTCTCAATTACATAATTACTTCCCGCACTCCCATCGTCTACGATATATCCTTCTTCATCCATCCAATACCCCCCATTAGGTGCATCAGCGTCATCGATCCATATATCTGCTGCTTGGGCAGTCATCGGAAGCGAAGCGAACTGGCTTGTCAGCACAGCAATCGCCGCTAAAAAAACCAAAATTCTTTTTTTCATTGAATCCCTCCTCCTACAGAAAAGATATGCCTATTGTGTTTCTTATACATTTACAATACAGATGTTAAGTCACACGTTAGTCATGTGAGCCAACCATTTTCATGATTGGCCCGAATTTATTAAACTTTTTTATTCTTTTTCTTTCTGCAGTACAGGAAGAAAACGGTCCCTCCTGACAGAATAAACAGTGCAATCATACCTGTAACAACTGTCTGATCTCCGGTCTTCGTCTGTCCTGCTTTACTTTGGCCAGATTTTTTCATTGTATTTGTGACCGTTTTCGTAATCACTTCTTCTTTGGTATTTGTGTTAACTCTTACCTTTGGTTTATAAATACCTGCATCCCATGATAAATCAGTTACACCTTCTTCAAGATAAAAGGTCTTTGTATAAAACCAACGGTTTTCTCCTCGAATGATTGCATCGGAATCCTTTTCCAGGTCAGCGGTCTGAGCATATTTCGTTATAGTATAGCCATTGGGCACCTGGAATCTCACCCGATAATAGCCCTTTGGAAGATTGTCAAAAAGATATTTGCCAAACTCATCCGTTTCCATTTCTCCCACTTTGACCCAGGCTTCTTCATTTTCCAAGTTTCCGGAATTATTGAACTCTAACACAACAGGTATTCCTGCGGCAGCCTTTTTACCTTTTTCTTGTATACCGCTATAATCGTCATCGTACCACACATAATCCCCTACTGCAGACAGCAAATGTATAATGCCTGCGTCCCAGGTCAGGTCTGTTTCTCCATAGCCCGGCTTAAGCATTCTGGTAACATACCCTCCGGTAACCGGATATTGGGGAGTTCCCTGTAGAATGTTATACTGATAACTGTCAATTGCATCCGAGTTCAGGGCATCACTTATTCCCAGCTGCTGGCAGGTCGTTACCTTAATTTCTGGCTTGAGTGCAAATACCACCCGGTATTGGGTAGATATTTTATCACTGCTCTTAACATGGGTAAACAAATATCTGCCAAATTCATCTGTGGCCGTCTGTGCGTAAAACTTCCATGTTCCTTCCTGACCATCCCTTGACTGGAGAACAACCTTAATACCTGGGACAGCTGCTTCGCCTTCATCCTGCTGTCCGTTTTTGTTTTCATCCTCCCATACATAATCGCCAATCGTACTATACTTTCTTGCTCCGGCGTCCCATGTGGTTTCTACCGTATCCTTCTGCAGTGTTACTTCTGCATAGCCGGATTTTCTTTCACTTTTTCCAAGGCTCTCCCAATTCCAGTAGCTGTTATCATAAAGTGCATCTGAATCTATGGTATCGTCATTGCCTGCATTACTGTCCACGCCTGTATAGCCATCAGGATAATCAAATCGAATCAAATAGGTCTGCTGTTCACCCGAAAATACCAGATGATCGAAATAGTAACGTCCGTCTTCACCTACGGTGGCAGTACCTATTTCTTTTCCAATATCATTTCCATCCTTTTCATATAAGGTCACTACAGTTCCTTCAAGTGGAATATTTAGCGTATGCACATCATTGTAATCCTGATCATCGAAGCAAAAACCTCCGATTGCACTGTATACCACTAATCCGGCATCCCAGCGTAAATCACGATTTGTCTCTACGCCTTCATTTTCCAAATTTGCATCCAGTTCTTCTCTGGTCAGTGTAATAACCTCTGTTCTTCTGATTCTTCCGTCTTTGTCTACCGGATATTTGGCGTCTGACTGTGAATTATCTACTTGTTCCCCAGCTTTGGTAAAATCGTATTGATACGTATATCCGTTATTTGATTTTCTCAGATTACTAATATCAAATTCTATTACATATTTCCCTTGGGGTAAATTTTCAAACAGATACTTTCCATATTCATCCGTAGTTGTTCTTGCATAATACTGGTCTGCAGTTTTTCCCTGGGCATCCACTTTATATAAAAATACTGTTACATCCTTAACACCGGGTTCATCAGCTCCCTGTATTCCATCATTATTTCTATCCAGCCATACATAATCGCCAAGAGCATATGGACTCACAAGACCTGCATCAATTGTCATGTTCTGCTGACCTTTTAATGACCCATCCTTTCCTTCTTCTACAGAAAGTGTAATATACTCCGTATAACCGCTTTGATCTATATTGGAATCTTTTGCGGGATCTGCTCCCTGATACCTGTCTGTTGCTGTATATCCAGTAATATCAAATTGTACACGGTATTCATAATATTCGCCGCCTACATAATCATCTGGTTCCTCAGAACCCTCAGAAGCACCCTTCTTTAGATACTGACACGCCAGATTGTCAAATCTGTAGCTGCCGTTTTGATCTGTATAAGTCTCTGCCACAGCAGATTCACTATATAAGGTATTACCGTTGAACTTATAATAAGTTTTTTTATACAATGTCACCTTAATTCCCTGAGCAGGTTCATCACCTTCTTCTTTTGTTCCCTGTATTCCATCATTATTATGATCATACCATACATAGTCTCCGATGCTGCCTGTTGGAAGTGCTAAAACAGCAGTAACCTTTTCCGGCTCCATACGGTCACTGAGATCTATTGTTTTGTTGCTTTCTGTTCCGGCTCTGGTAACAGAAGCCATAGCTGAATTCTGGATTAACTTGTCATAGTAATCCTGCAGTTTATCTGCCGTATACCCAGGTGCCTTAACTTTAAATATAATCTCATAAGATTTGTATGGCATAAGATTTTGGGCACTGAAATTCAAATCAAATCCTATGGCTGTTGCCTCTTTATTCATTCCACTCTCCCAGCCATTTGTAGAAAAATCTACTGTACGATTATACATCATACCAAGAATACCATTTTCTCCAGACTCACTGTCATTACGTACACTCCAGTTATGATTTGTAGAGTATACACTGAGCGCACTGTCATTTGTCTCTAATCCTGTTATGGTTATTCCTTCAAATCCGTTTCCAGAAGGAATGGTAGTTCCTCTGTTTGTATAGCTTCCACCGGCCTGCATAACATAAGTATCACCTTTAAACGGAAGTATATCTACCACTTTTGCCTTTGAAATTGCATCTGTGGAATTGTTTAACAGCACCAGTTTATAATAGTATGTTTCGTTTGGATTGAGCTCTGCTTTCTGTCCAGGTCCTTTCCATTCAATATTTCCGTCTTCGTTTTCAGTACCGATATATTTGACCAGCTGCACTACCTTGGAATCACTTACCTCGGCTATTGCTGTGTCATTTAGATACTGAAGCTTATCAGAAACACTCTTATCGATAATATTATTGTCATGAAGAACCTGGCTCTGAGCCTCCGTATAAGGAATAAAACTAAGTCCCAATGGGTTTTCCGCAGAACTTGCCGCTTTTTTTGTACTGCTCAGATATGCAGGGCATACCAGTTCTGTTACCCCATTGTCACTTTTTGCTTCATAAGAAATTACCCCGGTATAATTAATGACTATTTTTTCACCCGGATTCAGCACAATATCATCATTGAACTGGAAAACATACTGATTTGTTTTTAATGTATCTGACTCTGAATATTTGTCATTTCCTTTTGAGATCAACGGTGCAGTGGTTTCTTGATTTACCAGTTTGTAGGCAGATGCTGGAATAACTGTTGTTGTTCCATCTGCTTTGTGAAGTGTAATTAAGAAACCATTTACATAGCCGTTATCATTCAGGCTGTCATTAAGTACCGTCATTGCCGGCAGCCTCATGGATATTACCGGTCCCTCAAGGCTTTCATCTTTACCAGCAACCACATGATTTTCAGCCACTGTCTGATATTTTATGTTGTCCCCTGAATAATAGGTGCTTTTTTTATCCTGTATAGTATTGGTAATGCTAACTTCAGGAAGACTTTCCTTATAAAGCGGAAGAGTTATATAAACCGCATTTGATTGGACAGATGCAGATTCTCCTAAAGAGTCACCTGATTCATCCGTCTTTTTGGATGTCCACGCCAATCCTGCCTTGTTCACAATTCTTCTTACTTCACTGTCTTCTACTGTAGACCATTCGCTGCGGTTTAAAAAGGTCACATTCAGTACCATTCCATCACTTTTGAACGCTGGACCTACATTGCCATATTCCACTTTGACACCAATGACTTTTTCTCCCACTGCCAGATTTTGTCCTGTGGAAAATGTAACCGTCTGCTGATCAGTTGTATCTGAAATTGTTTTATATTGATACCATGTATTGTTTTTCTTGTCCTGAAGTGTTTTTTGAATATATACCACCGCAGTTACCTTGTCTGTTGCTTTACCGTTGGCAGCAGCCTTTAGCGTAACAGAATTGATTTTATAATCATTTTCTGTGCTGGCAATAGCCTCATATTTATCCTGCCCACTAATTTTCTTTTCCAGAACAATATTATTATCCGTAACCGTAAATATTGATGCGCCAATATCATTTTTTCCGTTTCCATATTGATCCACCAGAAATTCTGCCGTATAATCGCTTTCTAAAAGGCTTTTTTCTGCAATAACACTATCTGACCAATTACTGGTTCCCGCCTTTTTCACCTGCTTTTTCACTTCACTGCTGAAGCTGTTGACGGTTTTCGTTTCACGGTTAGTAAATGTGACAACATTTTGAGCATCTACTCCTTCAGCCGGTTTGTGAAGTGGATACACAGTTATAATCTGATCTAATGTTGACAATGTCCCATCCAAAGTATAACCAGAAGGTGCTTTAATCTCTACCACTTTATATGCTGTTCCAGATTCTTCTGCCGGCAAAAGACTGGAATAAGTGCCGTTTTCTCCTACTGTAACTGTATCTATCGGCTTACTCTCCCATTTCCCGCCTTTATTTTTTGCATAGATGGCAAAAACAGCACCAGATAGACGCTTATTATCTTTCTCATCTTCTTTAATGATAAGCAGTCTTCCTTTGTCAGCATTATCTGTAATCGTAATCTTTTCTGTCAAATCCGCTTTTAAAAGCTGCCCTGACTTTACGGTTACTTTATGTGGCGTCTCGTTTATTCCATATCCCTTTTCATCCAGCATTTTATCTGAAGATTCGGTAGATACTTCTTTTACCCAGTATTCACCTGGAGTAAGATTTTTCCACAAGATAGTTCCATTACTTCCTGTATATTTCAGGGAGTCTCCCACTTCCTTTGTGCACTGCTCATCTGTATAAAGTTTAAATGCAGCACCTTGAAGCTTTTCCCCGTCATTTTGATTTCCCTGTTTTGTCAACTCTATACTGCCAAGAGGACTGTTATAAACTGCCGGATTATCCGTCTTGTTCTCGGCTTGATTTACTCCCACCGTCTGCCCTTCATTTACCCTAAATTCAATAGGAGTACTATCCAGAGCAAATTCTACTGCATAGCTCTGTCCGTCTTTTTCATAGGTATGAAGAGGGGCAACTGTCTCAATAAGTCTGTATTCTCCCTCCGGTATTGGATTAGAAGTATATTTCCCACCTGTAACCTTGATGTTTTCTCCGCCAACACTTTTCCATTCTCCGTCAATCTTCTGCTCCAGCTTAAATTCTGCCGCCCTGCTGTTTCCGATAAGGGTTAGCTCCGTTAAACCTGCTGCTCCGTCGTATTTTTCTATCGTAAATCTACCTTTATTCGGTACATTTACTATAGGCGAATTTACATAAGTATTATTGGTTTCATTGTTCTTTACTTCTACCCAGTATGTCTCTGCTATTTCCGCATACCCCGCAGGAGCTTTTGTCTCAACAATCTCATACCATCCTGCTTTTAACCCTTTCGTTATGGCTATCCCTTTATCTCCGGTCACCATAGTATCTGCGGGTTTAGCTTCCTGACTATGAGTTACCTTATCACCGGATACCGAATAAACAGCAAACTCTGCTCCGGAAAGAGCAACCATTGCCTGACTCTGTTCATTAATATTCTGCCAGTTTCCCTCTTTTTTCAATTCTATTTTCCCAAGCTGGTCATTTCCTATTTCTATAGGATATGTTACTTGGTCTGAA
>POVV01000860.1_pt1 | contig 14932 bp, 10 predicted proteins | sample 1560271 | NCBI WGS metagenome assembly POVV01 (sample SAMN08337232, study PRJNA429181) | Bioreactor metagenome, whole genome shotgun sequencing project. | biome: cows' rumen and soil; feature: anaerobic; isolation source: anaerobic chemostat enrichment culture, galacturonate as sole carbon... | reverse complement strand
CGGGATTTTCTACAAAACCGGTTAGGAACAAAACGGAGAAATCTGCTGCGGCGGGCTGCACTGCTGGCTAAAAAAGCAGGAGAGGCAGAGACGGCTATTGAGTATCTGGTTTCGGCAGGTTTTTATGAAGAGGCCATAACTGCCATTAAGGAAGCCGGCCGGCAGACGCTGGAGCGTGGCGGCTGGCAGACAGTTGCCCGTTGGTTAGAGCCGCTTTCCGTAAAGCGTGTAGCTGCTGATCCCTGGTTATCGCTATATTTGGCCACTGTCGAAGTATACCGTGGCCGGTTAGCAGAGGCGGAGAGCTGGGCGAATCGTGCGATGACTCTTTTTGCCAGCGACGGGAATCAAACGGAATTGACAGCGAGCCGCTTGCTGGCCGCGCAGATATTGTGCCGGCGTGGCCACTTTATAGAAAGCTTGGAGATTTTGGAGCAAATCTCTTCACAACTGGCTGCTCCCTCAACGGCTCAGCCGTTGGCTATTCCCTTGGAGAAGGCATTGTGTTTCATGTTGGCCGGTCGGTTTAGTGAGGCAGAGATAACCCTGCGTGCTGCCATTGAAATCACGAAATGGAATAATGAGCAATATAGTAATGCTCATCTCCTGGAGGGATTAGGCGGTATTCTTTGTCTGCAGGGTGACTATCGTGAAGCTCTGCAGATGTATCAAACAGCCGCAGAGTGCTCGCCTGAGCGGCTTCTGCCGAGTTATTATATGCAAGACGCTATTTCTACCATTTATCAAGACTGGGGAGAGTTCGACAAAGCGTTTGACTATGCCAGGCGCCACGTAGCTATTAAGGAAAATTTGGGTTTAAACGAAGCGCTGCCCTCTGCCTATATTCAGTTGGCCAGCATTCATGTCGATCGGGGTGAGTGGAAACTGGCAGAAGAGCAGTATAACCGGGCGATTCAGTTAATTAGAGACAACAACGGCGAACGCTTCTATCTTGCCTTGAATTTGGTTTTCTTGGCCCAATGCCTGAATTTGCAAGGCCGCTGGATTGAGGCGCGGGTGAAAGCGGAAGAGGCTCTGGCTGAAGCACAACAACAATCCGGTTTGGTATTAGCTGTGTGCAGGTCGATGGGATCAGTTATTTTTGCCCAAACAGGCAGTATTGCTGAAGGCCAGAAAATGCTGCAGAGCGCAATCTGCGATCTGGAACAAATGAAGTTTAAAAAGGCAATTTGTCATGCCTATGGCTTCCAAACTTGGTTCTATTTAATGACAGGCGAAGCGGTTGCGGTACGGCAGCATGCGAGAATAGTCTTGAAACTAGCGGCTAAGTTGAATTATCTACAGATGTTTTTAACTTACCGCATACTGTTTCAGGAAATTGTGCGGATCGGTATGGAAGAGGGTATTGAAGTTGCGTTTGTACAGCGCATCCTGGCCCGTCAAGGTGGGGACGCGCTAACAACGCTGTTGGAATTAACTGGACATTCCGACGCGCAAGTACGTCAGCGGACGATTGCGCCGCTGGCAGAAATAGGATGCTCGCAAGCACAGAAGGCAGTACTTGGTTTAATCGATGATGCGGATCGCGAAGTGCGGCAAATTGCCCGGCTGGCAGCGAAGCGGCTTGGTTTGAACATCGGTGAGGAAAATCACAGCGAAGTCGCCGTTCCGCTATTAAGTTTTGCTACATTAGGCCCATTTCGGGTCTTTATGCGAGGAGAAGAGGTTGGCGCGGCAAGCTGGCGTACGGTTAAAACCCGTGATTTGCTGGCCTATTTAATTCATCGCGGTGAGCCTGTCAGCAAAGAGAAGATTCTCGAAGCTTTATGGCCTGACAGTGATGTTGAGAGTGCTGCTGTTATCTTTCATACGACACTCTATAACCTAAGAAAGTTCTTGCATAAAGCAGGTTGTCAAAATAGTATTCTGTATAGCGGAAGATGCTACAAGTTGCGGCCTGGCAGTTTTATCAGCGACCGGCAGCAATTTCAGGAGTCGGTGGCGGCGGGACTGCGGGCGGAGACTGACCCGAAGTCGGCAACGGTGCTGCTGGAGCAGGCAGTTGCGCTTTACCGCGGTGACTACCTGGAGGAACTCGATTACGCGTGGCTGCTGCCGCAACAGGAATATCTGAAACGGTTGTGCATCGAAGCTCGCCTATGGCTGGCGAAGTATTACCTTCAAAGGCAGGAATACATCCGGGCGGAAGCTCATCTGCAAGCCGTTGAGGAGTATGACCCGTTTGCCGAAACGGTGCATACACTTTTAATGACCATCTATGCCAAACAGGGTAACCGGCTGGCAGTCAAAAATCAGTATCAGCGGTTGCAGGCGGTTTTGAAGCGTGAATTAGGTCTGGAGCCGGCCCCTGAAATCAGCCGGTTATACGATAGTCTCATTCGCTAGTGTACAAAGAGCTCGCAAAGAGAGCGTTTAAACCACAAGGGACACGAAGCAGGTGTGCAGCACCTGCTTCGTGTCCCTTGTGGTTTAAATCGTCCTGCCCGGATTTGTTCAATTTTTGTTCAGAATCGTTTGCTATGATGATCTTGATAACAAACTTCACCGGCAACATACGACAGAAAGGAATACCGCCTATGCATGAACAACAGCTCGAACCGGCCGTGAATCTGCCAGCTAAGAGACTCTATGTCAGCTTCGACTCCGGTCCCCTCACCTGTCAAACCGATGTTGACGGTCTTGCATTCGATTTCAACTATGGCGCCCGCGTTAAGGTTCCGGCCGGCAACTGGCGCGTAAAAATCACTGACCGGGATTGTTTTGTCACCCTCTACGACGCTAAGGCTGATGATGTTCTTGTCGCCAGCACAAAGAAATACTACGTCAACTTTGGACTGGAAATCTACCTGGACGATCAGCTCATCTTTTGTCACGATCTCGACCTCGCCGGTAAAAAAGTTCTCATTAAATTCCCGGTCGGCACGCTTGGTGACATTATTGCTTGGTTTCCCTATGCCCAGATATTCAAGTATAAGCACGACTGCGAAGTCTATTGTGCTATGGCGCCGGAGTTGGCTGCCCTATTTCGCCCCGCATACCCGGAGCTGTATTTTATCGGGCCCGAAGAGCGCCCTGCCGGCATCTACGCCTCCTACTATATGGGCATCTTCTTCCCTTGTGATGATCGGGCGCATCAGCCGGTGGACTGGCGCATCGTGGGCCTGCAAAAGACAATTCCCTGCATTCTCGGCCTGGAACCGGTGGAAGTCCGGCCCTGTATCCTGCCGCAGAACCCGGAGCGGCAGATTGCGGAACCCTATGTCTGTATCGCGGCTCAGGCAACCAGCCAAGCCAAGTACTGGAATAACGGCTCCGGCTGGCTGAAGGTGATCAAACATCTGAAAGACAAGGGCTACCGTGTGTTATGTATCGACAGGGAAAGCTGCCATGGCTCAGGCAGCCGCTGGAACACCATTCCACACGGAGCCGAGGATTTCACCGGTGCGCTGCCGCTCACAGAGCGGGTTGATCTTCTCTTTCATGCCGACTTTTTTATTGGCCTGTCGAGCGGTTTGTCCTGGCTGGCTTGGGGGGCAGGCAAGCCGGTGGTCATGATCAGCGGCTTTAGTCTGCCGATCACTGAGTTTTATACCCCGTATCGTGTTATCAACTATCATGTCTGCAACGGCTGCTGGACAGACAGCGCCATTGAATTCGAGCACAACGACTTTGCCTGGTGCCCGCGGCACAAGAACACCGATCGTCAGTTCGAGTGTACCCGATTCATCAACGCCGATTATGTCAACAGCGTGATTGATCGGCTGATGCTGGATTATAACCTGCAACCACGAAAGGAGCGAAGAGATTTATGGTAAAACAAATCAGGAAAAGCCAGCGCAGCAGCCGGCAGAAGGAACTGGCTGTCGTTATGGCGCTGGTCAACGGTCTCAATAGCGCCGCGCCGCTCGTCTTGCCGCTGGCAGCCATTGATGCCGGTGCCCCCGCCGCCCGGTGCGACGAAACCGGCCGGGAACTGGCTAATAGCTTCAACCGGGGCGGCCAGCTATTGGACCGTTTGTTTTTTAGTACCGCTTATGCGGGGTATGGGGACGGCGAAACGATTGGCACAGGCGAAAGCGTGACAACCAAGAACGTGGAAAACAGCACGGCTGACGGAGATATCATCAACAGTGGCGGTGTACAGAATGTGAGAACTAGCGGCAGTGCCACCAACACCACCATCAATAGCAGTGGCACGCAACAAGTGTCGAGCAGCGGCAGTGCTAGCGACACCACCATCAACGGCGGCTATCAACAGGTGAACAGCGGCGGCAGTGCCACTAATACCATCATCAATAACGGTGGCGGGCGAGATGCGAACCAGGCTGTGAACGGCGGCACTGTCACCAGTACCACCATCGTCAGCGGTACGCAGCGTGTAAATTCCGGTACTGCCACCAATACCATTATCCACAGTAGTGGCAAGCAGGATGTGTATGGAGGCAGTGCTAGCTTCACCTCCGTCAGTGGCGGCAGACAAAATGTAAACAGCGGTGGTAGTGCCACAAACACCGTCATTTACAGCGGCCAGCAGGTTGTGTCCAACGGCGGTACTGTCACACAGACTGGGATCAGCGGCGGCACGCAACAGGTGGACTACGGCGGCAGCGCTATTACCACTCTTATTTACAACGGTGGGACGCAACTTGTGGACGGCACAGCCACCACTGCTGCTATTCACGGCGGCACGCAGGAGGTGCGTGCTGGCGGCACAGCCACCGATACTCGCATCTTCAGCGGCACTCAGAATGTGAACGTTAATGGTAGTGCCACCAGCACTACCATTAACGACGGCACGCAGAATGTTAACTCCGGCGGCACAGCCAACGACACTGTAATTCACGGCGGCACGCAGAATGTGAAAAGTGGCGGGACTGCTACCAATACCGTTATCCAAACTGGCGGTGAGCAGCATGTATTTCACGGCGGCACTGCCAGTAACCTCAATGTTTACGGTACGCAGACTGTATACGGTGCTACCAACGGCAGTATGATTATGACAGGCGGCACTCAGACTGTGTACACCGGCGGCACCGCCGCCAACGGCAGTATTCAAAGCGGCGGCAGGCAGCATATAAGTGGCGGCAGCGTCACCGGCGCCACGATCAGCGGCGGCGGTAAGCAGGATGTGTACGCCGGTGGCAGCGCCAGCAACACCACTATCAACGGTACCATCAGCGTTTCCGGCGAACAGCATGTACGCGGTAGTGATACCGCCAGCGGCAGCGCCGCCAACACCATAATCAACCAATATGGCTATCAGAAAGTGCATGCATATGGCATTGCCAGCGGCACCACGATCAACGACGGTGGCCGGCAGAATGTGTTTGGCGACGGCACTGCCAGCGGCACGACGATCAATAGCAACGGTCGACAAAATATGAATTCCGGCGGCAGTGCCACTAGCACTACGATCAACGGCGGCGGCTGGCAGATTGTGTCTGCCGGCGGCAGTGTCAGCGGCACTATCATCAATGGTTTGACCCCAACGGGTGCTCCCCCTGTATTGGGTACGCAGGAATTGTACGGCACCGATAACGGCGCTGTCATCAATAACGGCGGTCAACAGCTTGTAGAGAATGGCAGCATTGCCACCGGCGCGATTGTCAACAGCGGCGGTCAGCAGGTTGTCAACGCCGGCGGCGATGTCGCCGACATCGGCGGCATTGCCAACGGCACCACCATTAACAGCGGCGGCAAGCAGATTGCATACGGCGGTATCGTCAGCGGCACTATTATTAACGGCGGCGAACAGGAAGTGGGAGTGCATGCAAAGGCCAACGGCACCATTGTTAACACTGGCAGCCAGCAGATTGTGAGCTCCGGCGGCACCGCCAGCGGCACCGTTGTTAACGCTAACGGCTTTCAGGTTGTGAAATCCAGCGGCACCGCCAGTGGCACCACGATTAATCACTTTGGCAATCAGACGGTATCCGCCGGCGGCAATGTCACCGGCGCGGCTGTTTACGGCGAACAGATTTTGTACGGCGGTACTGTCAGCGGCACCTCCATTCATAGCGGCGGCTCGCAATTTGTGTGGAATAGCGCTATCGTTACCGATGAAGTCATCGACGGCGGCGAAGTTATCCTTGGCAACAACGGGGCAGCTCTTGGCGGCAGCACTATTCTCAAGTCAGGCAGCATCCAAGCGGGATTGTTCAATAACGTTTCCTATACAATTGATGACCTGACAGTAACCGGCGGCCAAATCATTTTAACTAACATTACCCTGCCACAGAATACCAAGACGGCTGACCGCAAGCTGACTATCGGCAAGCTCACCGGCGCGGCTAATTTTGTTATTGCCACCGATCTGGCGAAGGGCGATGCCGACCACATCACCATTACCAGCGGCAGCCCGGCGCAGCACACCCTACAGGTTGCCTATGATCCCTTATACGAAACAGGCGGTGTGATTGATGGAGTTTCTGTTGATTTTGCCAACGTACCTGACAGCGGCACCGGCTTTACCGCAATAACTACCGACCATGGCGCTTACCGTTATACGCCGACGCTGGCAGCCAGTGAGGACGGCACTACCTGGTATGTTACCGGTTTGGGCTTGTCTGATCCTGGTCCTGACCCTGATCCCGGCCCCGGCGCCAGTGAAACCGGCTATACCGCCTCTGACGCCGCAACCGGCAGCCTGATGCTCTGGCGGCAGGAAAATAACAGTCTCACCCGGCGCATGGGTGAGTTGAGAAGCAATCCCGGGCAAAGCGGCGACTGGGTTCGGGTCTACAAAGGCGAGCAGGAAATCGCTACTGTCGGTAACCGCAGTATTACCCAGCGCTACACTGCCATCCAGGGCGGTCATGACAGCACAGCCGATTTCTGGGGTCGTACTTGGCGTGCCGGTTACACCGTCGGCTATCTGGATGCAGATATTAGCTTAGCGCGCGGCAGCGGTGACGCGAGCAGCCTGAGCGTTGGCGGTTATGCCGCCTGGTTGGGAGACAAGGGGCATTTTCTTGACCTCATCGTCAAGCAGGGACGGCTGAAAACCAGCTATGACAGTTACCTCAATGATCCGGGCAATACGAAAGTCAGCGGCAGCTACCGCAACTGGGGCACCAGCTTCTCCGCCGAGTACGGGTATCGCCAACAGCTTGCCGGCAACTGGTATCTGGAGCCCCAGGCCGAACTAACCCTGGGACGAATTGGTTCAGCCTCTTATACAGCCAGTGACGGCACCGCGGTTCACCACCGCGGCCTGAACAGCGTCACCGGCCGTCTGGGGCTGGCCGCCGGCCGTACGACCGACAACGGCACTTTCTATGCGAAGGCCTCGCTGGTCAAAGAATTTAATGCCAATGCCCGTGCCACGATGGCGTCAGGCGGTCATGCACCGGTGATACTGGAACAAAGCTTGAAGGAAAACTGGCTGGAACTGGCAGTCGGCGTAACCGGTGCGTTGAACGATAAAACCGATGGTTACCTGGAAGTCAGTCGTACTACCGGCGACAAGGTCAAAACCCCCTGGCAAGTCAACTTGGGCGCCAGGTGGAACTTCTAAGAGCCGTAAGGGCGATGTCAAAAGCTATTAAGGAGCGACTATAATGAAAATGAGGATTGCCTTGCTGGTTATTGTACTGTGTTTGTTCACGCTGAGTTGCCTCGCCGCGCCGGCGGCCGAGAGCCAAATCTCTATTTTCCCGGGAAGCGGCAGAGATGATGCCAGAGGGGCGGCGCTTGATGTCGACAACGGCGATGTCCTGTTAATGGCGACAAATGGTATGCCGCTGGAGCGGCTATCACATACGGTGAAGTCGTATTTTACCAGCGCGTCGATCGAAGCGGTAACCGCGTTTTACTGGAAAGCGCTTAATGCGACAGATGACGGTAAGAACCCGCGGCATCCGGCTTACATGTCCCCGGGCGGCAGCAGCAAGGTGGATGGAGAGCTGACAGGTTATGAACCGATTAGGGACATTTACAAGGGAGAACAGAAGGTTCAGACTGCTGCTCAAATCAAGGGTATCTTAGCTGCTCATCGCCAGCCCAGCCCGCTCAATGGTCAATGGTTGCGGTCAAGCAGTATCTATTGGAACGCGAAGCTGGCTGACGGGAAGTATGCTATCTTCGTTATTGCGATTACCGATATTTCCTTTGATGAATACTATCAGAGCTATCAACCGCAAACAGTGATCAATATCGCAGTAAATATTTTTGAGCCTGAGGATGAGGATGCGCTGCCGGATGAGCCAGAAGACTAACCTATGTCGCAGGCGGCCGATAAAGGCCAATCTGCGTTGTTAGCCCTGCGGGAGCGCGCTTGCCGTACCCTGCACGTACTGTCTGCGCGCTCTCCCGCAGGGCTGCCTAGCATCTCGACCTTTCTCGACCGCCTGCAACACGGGTTTTCACATTCGAAAGAGAATCTTATTTTTTTAATACTACGCGGGAATAAAATTTAGGAGGTAGGTAATCACATGAGGAAAATTTGTTTGACCGTGGTGTGCTTGGTTGTCATTAGTCTGGGTTTGTTTGGCTGCGGCGGGGGAAAACAGAGTGCTGTGACGCCTGCGCCGGCGAAGCAGGTGTCGGTGAAAGACCTGTTCGCCAAGGCGAAAACCCTGCCGGATATGTCTTATGATTTTTCGATGGTTGCAGAGGACTTGAATATGCAGGGCAAGAGCTGGATTTCCGGCAAGAAAATGAAAAGTGAGCTGACGATAGAGGGGGAGAAAACGGTCACCATCATTGACGGTGACGCTAAGGTCAGCTATCTCTACTATCCGGACAAGGGCACGGCAATGAAGACCGCCTATGACGAAAAGACGGCGCAGGCGGTGCCGTCATCGAAACAGATTCTCGATGAGATGGACCCCGCGCAGGTCAAGGATGCGGGAACAGTCACCTATGAGGGTGTCAAGTGCCGGCTTCTGATCGCTAAGGATCCTGGCAGCAAGGCGGAATCCAAGATGTGGATCTGGGAGGACTATGGCGTTCTCCTGCGGCTCGAAGGCGTTGATTCTGATGGCGGCAAGCTGGTCATGGAGCACAAGAATATCAAGATGGGCGCGCCGCCGGCAGATGCTTTCCAGCTTCCGGCAGGTGTTAAGGTGACCGATATGGCGGATATGATGAAAGATATGCAGAAACGATAATGCATCAGCGAGGAGGAATAACGATGCGGTTATATAAAGTCATGGTGGCGGCGGCTTTGCTGCTGTTGCTGCCGTTTGCGCCGGTATCGGCCAATGAGGACGCAGGGCCGGACTTACCGTACTTTTCCAGACTGCCTAATTACTATGTTGCTGACAGCGTTCAACGGGAGTTCGATGAATATGCATTTCTCACACCAGAAGGAAAGGTTAGAATCGAGGGCAAGAAATATCAAGTAGAGTACTATCTAAAAGACGGGAAGACTCCGGCCAGCCCACTGCAAATCACCCGTAATTATTCAAATGCGGCAGTATCCAGAGGCGGCGTTGTTATCATTTCCGGCGGATCAGCAGATTCCGATGACGGCAGAAGCGGGATTACTACCCTTACGCTAAAAAACGGCGCTAAAGAGCTATGGCTGGATATTTGGGTCTGGAACGATGGAGAAGGCTACACAATCACCATGATCGAGAAGGAATCTATGCAGCAGCAGGTCAAGGCGGATATCCTGCTGAATGAACTGAACGCAAACGGACATGCTCCTGTTTACATTAACTTTGACTTTGGCAAAGCCACGATTCCAGGCGATCAGAGGGCAATGATTGATGAGATCTATAATCTGCTCGCCGCCAATCCGGGGCTGAATTTGCAGATCGAAGGACATACCGACAATATTGGTGATGCTGCCGGTAACAAGCGGTTGTCTGAGCAGCGCGCCAGGTCGGTGGTTAATTTGTTGGTGCAAAAAGGAATCAACTCCAGCCGCCTTAGCGCGGCAGGATACGGCATGGATAAGCCGGTTGCCGATAACGCCAGCGAGGAAGGGCGGGCGAAAAATCGCCGCGTAGAGTTAGTCAAAAAATAAACGCTAAAGCGGGGCTGTGGAAAAACGTAGTGATACGTTATCCACAGCCCCGCGTCTGTCCCCGGCAGGGGTTAATTGCTAAACAGCAGTCCCAGCAATATGATGCCGCCCAGTGTGTTCATCATGCGTTTATGGCGGTCTTTTTCCTTTTGCTGGCGTTCTTGCCATTCGTGATAGGTTTCACGGTCATACCGCTGCATTTCCCGTTCATGCCAGGCCCGCTCGGCGCGGATACGTTCGCGGCGTTCCATTTCCTTGTCATGGCGGTACTGACGGGCAATCCGTTCCTGTTCCCGGCGGTACTCGGCTTCACGCCGCTGGCGCTCCCGCTGCACATGCTCCAGACGCTGTTTTTCTTGCTGCTGCTGCTTCTTCAACCGCTGCTGTTCTTGTTGATGTTGGCGCTCTAAGCGCTGACGTTCCGCCTGGCGCTGCTGCTGTTCGTGCCTATAGTCTTTTCGCGGCGCTGCTTCCAGCGTGGCGGCAAACATACCGGTCTGCAGGATGCCTAGCAGCGAATACACAACAACCTTTTTTAGGATCTTATTCATATGGATCCCTCCTATATTTTCTAAATTGATTATAGATTGGAAATGTGACAAAATTATGACGGTAAAAATTTTCTGCCTAAAATGCTCTGGAAGAGAAAGATCGCAGGCTTTTTGGTCTGCGGCTTTTCTCTGCTAACTCAATCCGGCGTAATGCTGAACGGTATGATCGTTGACATTGTCCACCTTCGTTGCTAAAATAGTGGATAAAGTCCACTGTTGCAAAGAGGGGTTGAGAATGGAAAAAGACACTTTGCGGATAGTCCGGGAGTTTAATCGCTTTTTTGCGGCCCATTTAAATGTATTTGATCGCTATGCGCTTGGTACCGTTTATTCATTGGTTGAAGGCCGTATTATCGGTGAAATTGGCCGTGATGAAGGCTGCACCGCGATCCGCATAGCGGAAACCTTGAATATGGACAAGAGTTATTTGAGCCGGATTCTTAGAAAACTGGAATCAGATGGCCTTATCAGCAAAATGGTGTCTGCTAAAGATAGCAGAAGCAAGCTCTTGCACTTAACCCCCAAGGGTCGTGAGCTGTTTGAGGAATTAGAGCGTTTATCAGATAAGCAGGCGGAAAAAATGTTATCCGGGCTGGGTAACGAACAAGTGGAGCAGATCCTGAACAGTATGCGCTTTATCCAGACCCTGTTAGGCGGCAGACCTGATGATCGCATGGCAGCCGCTGAGCATACCGGAGAAGATAAGAAGGAGTGAACATCTATGCAGCATTTTGCCAGTGACTATATGGAGGGCGCCCATCCTTTGATTTTACAGCGGCTGCTGGAGACAAATATGGAGAAAACGCCTGGCTATGGCAGTGATCACTATTGCGACAGCGCAAAGGAGAAAATTCGTAAAGCATGCCATTGCCCTCACGCGGAGATCCATTTCTTAACCGGCGGCACCCAAACCAACGCGACGGTGATCAAAGCGCTGCTGCGTACCTATGAGGGCGTTTTGGCTCCCGAAACAGGCCACATTAGTGTACATGAAGCCGGAGCGATTGAGGCCGGCGGGCATAAGGTGCTGACGCTGCCGCAGGAAGCCGGCAAGATCAGCGCCAGGTCTGTTGAAGAGTATATCAGCCGGTTTAATCAGGACGGCAATCGCGCCCATATGGTGAAACCCGGCTTAGTATATATCTCCCATCCGACAGAATATGGTTCTTTATATTCAAAGGCAGAGCTGGAAGCGCTGAGTGCTGTATGCAAAAAATATGCGATACCGCTGTTCTTAGACGGCGCCCGCCTGGGTTACGGACTGATGGCCAAGGCTAGTGACGTTACCCTGGAGACCATAGCGAAGCATTGTGATGTGTTTTATATTGGCGGTACCAAGGTCGGCGCGCTATTTGGGGAAGCTGTCGTCATTACCAGACCCCATCTGATTGACAACTTTTTTACGATTATTAAGCAGCAGGGCGCCTTGCTTGCCAAAGGCAGACTGCTGGGCCTGCAATTTGATACCCTGTTTTCAGACAATCTCTATTTTGACATTGCCAAGCATGCCATTGATATGGCTGAAAAGCTAAAGCAGGGTTTGGCGGCCAAAGGGTACCGCTTCTATTTTCAATCACCGACAAACCAGCAGTTTATTATTGTAGATAATGAAAAGCTGGAACAGTTGGCGCAAACCGTCTCGTTCAGCTTCTGGGAGACCCTGGACGAACAGCATACTGTCATTCGCTTTGCCACCAGCTGGGCTACCCGGGAAAGTGATGTCGACCAGTTGCTGGCGCTGTTGTAGGCTGATTGCCGTAAGCGCAGGAGGGGAAAACAATGACAACACTTGAACAAAAAATAGCAGCGATCAGGGAGGAATTGATCGCTGTTCGCCGTGACTTGCACCGGCATCCTGAGCTGGGTTTTGAGGAATACTATACGGCTGAGAAAGTGGCAAGTTATTTGCGGGACTGCGGCTATGCGGTGACTGCCGGCATCGGAGGCACAGGCGTGATTGGCGTCATGTATGGCGCTAACGAAGGGCCCACCTTTGCGCTGCGGGCTTGCCTGGACGCTTTGGCGGTTCCCGAGCAGACTGGGGTTGATTATGCTTCTGAGGTGCCGGGGCAAATGCATGCATGCGGTCATGACGGGAATATGGCCGTCACTCTGGGGGCGGCCAAGGTTCTGGCTCAATATCAAGCCACACTGAACGGCAATATTAAAGTGATTTTTCAGCCATCCGAGGAAAATACCGGCGGCGCAGCTGCCGTCATAGCGGCCGGAGGCCTGAAGAACCCTGATGTGGCTGCGATCATGACCCCGCATATCTGGCATGGTATTCCCAAGGGAAAAATCTGCTTACAGGCTGGTCCGGTGATGGCAAGCAGCGACCTGTTCAAATTAGCGGTTCACGGTGTCGCGGGTCATGGCGCATGGCCGCAGCTGACGGTGGACCCGCTGCCGGTTGCGGCTGAGTTAATCCTTGCGCTGCAAAAGATTGTTTCCCGTGAGCTTGACCCGATGACGCCTGCCTGTTTGTCGATCGGCAGGCTGGAATATGGAACGGCTGCCAATATTGTATCCGAGACAGTCACCATGTACGGCACGGTGCGGACCTTTGACCCGACGGTGCGAGACTTTATGCAGCAGAGAATTGATGAAATTGCTGCCGGGGTGACCAAAGCGGCCAGGGGCTCATACACGTTGGAATACAACCGGGTCATGCCGCCATTGTTTAATGACCCTGAATTAACTGCCCTGGCAATAGCCGCTCTGACAGAAGCGCTTGGTGAAGCCGGCGTTACGACAAACTATATCGCCAGCATGGGCTGCGAGGAATTCTCGGTCTATCAGGAATATGTGCCTGGACTGTTCCTGTTTATTGGCAGCTCGGAAGCGGATAAGCCGGTTGTTGAGCTTCACAGTCCCCAGTTCCTGTTTCCGGAGGAATGCCTGACTGTTGGTGTAAGGGCATTATGCGAGATTGCGCTGAGCTATTTTAAGACCAAACAGTAATAGCTGCCGATAGCGGTAAAAAGGGAACGCCATACACCGGGAGGGTGTTGGCGTTCCCTTTTACATCAGATTTCGGCTAAAGTCCGCCGGCATCGGCAGACTGTTGATCTAAGCTAGTTTTTAGTCGAAGAGGACAGCAGGGCCGCGTCACCGGCCTGGTTCTCCTGTTTTGCCTGCTCAAGCTGGGGCAGCAGCATGCCGCAAAGCATCAGCGCACAGCCGATCAACCCCCGTGTGTCCAGTGTTTCCTGCAGCAGCAGCCAGCCGCCGAGCGCGGCAAACGTGGCCTCCATGCTCAGGATAATCGCGGCATGTGTCGGTTTGGCGTGCTTCTGGCCGGCAACCTGCAGGGTATAGGCAATGCCGACAGAGGCGATGCCGCCGTAGAGCAGGGGAACCGCTCCCTGACGCAGCGATACGAGCGTAATGTCCTCCACCGCGAGAGCAACGCCAAGGCTGAGAACCGAGCAGACCATAAACTGGATGCAGGAAAGCGACAAGATGTTTACCCGTTGTGAATAATAGCCGATCAATAAGATATGGCAGGCCCAAAACACCGCGCTGAACAACGCGAGGGCGTCACCCTCGACAATCGTGAATTGCTCGGTGACGCTCAGCAGATAGACGCCGCAGGCGGCGAGCAGCGCGCCGCCCCAGGTGGCGGCAGACAGCTTGTGCCGGAAGAATATGCCCAGCAGCGGCACAAGCACCAGATACATGGTGGTTAGAAAGGCCGCTTTGCCGGCAGTGGTATAGACTAACGCCACTTGCTGCAGGGAAGCGCCGATAAACAGGGCGGCTCCGGCCAGCATGCCGGGCAGCCATGCCGACTGCAGCGGCCGGTTCGGCTGCCGGTTGCAATATTCGTAGAGCAGCAGCGGTATCAGCGACAAGCTGCCGAGGGCGAAACGAACCCCGTTAAAGGTAAACGGTCCCATATGGTCCATGCCTACCCGTTGTGCGACAAAGGCCAGGCCCCAAATTGCCGCTGTCAGCAGCAGCAATAGATTGGCCTTGATTTCTTGCTGTTTCACAGGTGATCCCCTTTCTGATGGAGCAAAAATATATAAGCCGCGGCCAGAGCCAACGGCTTCAAATTTTCCTGCCAGCGATAGATGTTTTGTGATTACTATATGCTTTAACTCTTCCGCAGGTCTCTGAGAGATCCCAACTGCTAGGCTATATCAGTGGATTGCAGTGCGTTGAGCAACCTGTGTTACAGGGCGTCGAGAAAGGTCAAGATGTTAGTGCTTTGACAAAGGTATCTGTTTGGTTTGATGACGGCCAAACCGACAAAATACGGCGTCAGCGTTTCCTAGCAGACTACTTCCAGTATGCGTCGTCAACGCTTCCTTGTCTTTTGCCGGTTTGCCTCGCCCTAAAACCAAAATCTAACCTCGCCAAAACACTGGCAGCCCGAGGAAGCGCGCGCAGACAGTACGTTTGCAGGGTACGGCAAGCGCGC
>POVV01000859.1_pt1 | contig 14936 bp, 4 predicted proteins | sample 1560271 | NCBI WGS metagenome assembly POVV01 (sample SAMN08337232, study PRJNA429181) | Bioreactor metagenome, whole genome shotgun sequencing project. | biome: cows' rumen and soil; feature: anaerobic; isolation source: anaerobic chemostat enrichment culture, galacturonate as sole carbon source...... | reverse complement strand
GATATCCCAGGTAATTGTAACAGTTGTCCCTTTATTTTCCATAGATGAGATACTAATATCAGCTCCTGAAAGTTTTAATATTTTATGTGCAAGAGATAAGCCTATTCCAGCCCCCTTATATGAATGTGTATTTTGTGCTCGGTAAAAGGTGTCGAATATTTTATCTTTTTCTTTTGCAGGTATGCCAATACCTTTATCCGAGACTAAAAGATGAAAGTGGAATTTGTTTTTGATGATTTCAACTTTAACCTCACCATTTGAATACTTACAAGCATTATCAATTATATTTTGTAGGGCAACAAATAACAAATGACTATTTGACCGAATATAGAATGAATTCTCATTTTTTACGAACGAAATTCGTCCTTTATATTTAGATTGCTCTAAATAATGAATAACAAATTGCAACTCTCCTACTACATCTAATTGCTCGACATCTGATTCTGATATTTCCAAATCGGTTTGAGCTAATTGGAAAAGGTTATTTACTAATATGTTTAAACGCTCGATCTCGTTTTCAATCCGTTTGATAGAACCTTTGTATTCATCCGGAGTAAACTCTTTTAGTTGCATAACTTCACACTCGCCCATAATCGCTGTTAATGGGTTTTTTAGTTCGTGTGATGCATTCGCAATAAATGTCTTCTGGGAGTTGAAGCTTATTTCTAAGCGTTCGATCATCTGGTTGAAATAACTGATAACTTGAGCTAGTTCGTCATTTCCCTTTCTCTCTATCAGCCGAAGGTGTAGGTCTTTGGGTGTTATTTCTTGCATTCGGGAAACCATATCCTGTAGAGGCTTAGTTATCATTTTTGCATTCCACCAGAGTAGACCAAAAATAATAATACTACTCACGAATAGCACTATTAACAGGATATGCTTCAGCAGATTTTTCAGGTAATCTCCTTGAATATTCTTAGCTGTAACGATAATGATAAAATTACCTTCGTTGTCGGGGTAATATATACCAACTCCGCTTAGGTTATCAATCTCGAATTTTAATTGTTCTGTTCGGAACAATTCGTCTATTTGCCTTTCATTCAAGAAAGACTCAAGCTCTACAGTAGCATCATGTCTACTATTGGCTACAATTATCCTTTCGGAAGTCTCAGGTAATAATCTTTGATATGCGTCAATTACTTTTTGATAGGCTTGTTGACTCAGTTCATCTTTTTCAAAATGCTTTTGAGCCGTAATAAGTGCTTTATCAAGTAGAAGTGTATAGTAATTACTATCAATATTTTTTGAAGTAAGTAGATAGACAAAAATAAAAACTACCATCAAGATCACAACAGTGATAGATGTATATAAAAGGGCAAGTTTTGTTTTTATCTTCATTCTTCTTTTAATATATATCCTAATCCAATAACTGTATGAATTAGCTTATCCATTCCTTCAGGCTGAATCTTATTTCGTATATAGTTAACATATACATCTACGATATTTGTATTCGTGTCGAAATTGATATCCCATACGTTTTCTAATAGAGTTTGACGCGAAAGCACTCTATTGGGATTTTTCATGAAATACTCGAGCAATAAATATTCTTTAGCTGTGAGATAAATTATATTTCCATCACGAATAGCCTGCTTCGTGTTAGTATCTAATTTTAAATTAGAAATTTGTAAAATTTTCTCATCTTGTATTTCCGCACTGACTTTCGAACGCCTTAACAATGCATTAATCCGAGCTTCAAGTTCAACCAGCTTAAACGGCTTGATGATATAATCATCGGCTCCGGCATTAAGGCCTCTTACAATATCCTCGGTTGTAGATAATGCTGTAAGTAGAATTACAGGGGTAGTATAGCCAAATTTTTGTCGATAAGCCTTACAAAGCTCCAATCCTGACATAAAAGGCATTATTATATCCATAATGATTAAATCATAATCTGTGATTTGTAATTTTTCCCATGCATGTAATCCATCATTACATATCTCTGTTTCAAATCCGCTTATATTTAAACCTCGTTCAATAAACGAACTGATATTCTGCTCGTCTTCTACAATCAGTATTTTCATCTTAAAAAGGGTAGCTTTTAAATACAAATATAAAGGATGTTTAAAAATTCTAGTATGTTTAACCTTAAGTTATTTGAAAATAAGAGATAGCAACATGGACATTTATTAAAAAAAGAAGGCCATAAAATATTTCTTTTATGGCCTTCTTCCAATAACAAACTTTTCTTTTACTTCTTCTATATTAAATCTTTATGAATATTTTCCTCTTATATAATATGTTACCAATTGTCCAAAGAATAGAGATGAAACACAAGGCATAGATTAATGACCCGAAATAATCTCCACAAATAGATCTCAAAATCTGAGTATAAAAACAATCCTTAATGCTCATTAATTCTTGACAATTCAAATAAATACTTTCAAGGATAGTCGCCATAACGCCTGCTAGGACATAGATAAACAAAGGATTTACCCCAAACGATTCGAAAAATACCGACCACTTCTTATACCCCTTCACATCGATGATCCATATAAGCAGCGATAAGAAGGTAGCGCCCAATCCACATGTAGTAAGAACAAATGTCGGAGACCATATCTTCTTATTTATAGGACAGCCGTAACTCAACAGAAAGCCAGAAAAGGTAAGCATTGCACCTATTATAAACAAATGAAGCATCCTTTGTTGGTTATCTTTTGTTTCCATCAGTATTTTCCCACAATAAAAACCGATCAACACATGACACACAGCAGGAATTGTACTCAAAATACCTTCAGGATCGAGACCGAACTCTGTATACATATGATTCAGTCCCAGAATACTCTGATCTGTCACTGCTAGGATATTGTACCCTTCCGTGGCAAAACCCTTCCCGAAAAGTAAAAGCAAGAAATAACCAATCAGACAGACTGCAATTATATACGGTATATACTTTTCATATATTTGCTCTGGTGTAGGTAATGGTCTGATATCTTCTCCCAGATCAATATAATCTTCATAATATGAATCAGGCTTAGAAAATGAGTTTCTTAATGTAACCTCGCCCGATGCATAATTCTTGATGTTTAAAGAAAGTAATTCATCAGACTTCCACACACCATTTATTTTCTGGATAAAGGGTGTATGAACTTCCATCCACTGATAAACACTGATAGGTCCAATTCTTACAATCTTTTTTGACAAATCCTGTCTATGTGCAGCTTCAGCTATCAACTCAAAGGTCATAGTCATTGGAATTACAGGGTTTAAGTCTTCCACATAGTTCCAATTTGCCGGTTGCTTAACTAATGAGTGCCCTATTAGTGTAGGGTGTGTATCTAATGATACGTATAAATCTTCTTCAAATGTTGATCCTGTCTTGGCCCCATTTCTTATAATGGTAGGTTTTAAATCTTTTTCGATAACAGGCGAAATGGTATTCGTGACTTGAGATTGAGTATTAGCAGAGATATTTTTATAGTTTATATTCCTTTCCTTGAATAGTCCGGCTAGTTCCATCTGCATTTGTTCCATCTCTTTCATATTCTCATTCAGAGCTGCCATTATCGGATGAGAAGTGTCCATTGCTAATGAGTCAAAATCAACAGAAGTCGTTTTTTGCAGACGATTTTGGACATGTCCACTTAAAAGAGGAAAGTCTGATTGAAAGCCCATGAGCATTTGTAGATTCATTCCTTTTTCCTGTTTTTTCTTATTCAGTATCTCTACATTAAGAAAAGACATATCTACATTCCGACCTTCTATATAAAGCAATGCCATCACGCGTCTCAATTGCTCTAATGTAGTTCTTTGTGTGCTGACCTCAGATATAGAACTATAGGGTTTGTTTACCAATATATCATCAACAAATCCGACAAGGCTTCCTCCTCCGACCTGAATAAATACGCGCACATTTTCCTCATCATAGAGTTTTTCAATAAGCTCTCTAAATCTTACACTTTCTATAAGATGTTTGACTGATAATGCTTTAATATAATGAGATTCGGTTGGATAAGGTTCCAATGTATTCGATGACCACATTGGCACACTCGGATCAAGGAATTCGAGATGTTTAAATGAATCCTCAAGCAGATCAAGCCTGTCTTTTATGAAAGGAGTGTGAAATCCAGATTGATATGGTAAAACCTGAAAGAAAATCTTTTCCTGTCTAAGAGATTCGGACAACTTATTAAGAGCATCTTCGGTAGCGCATAATAATACTTGATTCGGACAATTATCATTAGACAAGTAAAGATTAGGTATTGAGTCTAGATACTTCTTAACCCTCTCCCGCCCTACACTGACAGCAATAAAGAAAACACCATCTATTTTATATTGACTCGCATCTAAGCAGTTGATAAGTTTTTTGATTGATTTACCTGATACCATACCTGATGCTTCCACGCCGAACCATTCACCTAAGCTGTGTCCGACATTCATATCTGATTTTATATTTAATACCTTCAACGACATATCCATCGCTTTGTTGATACGATACAATCTTAAGACATTGTCTATAATTTTACTTTCTGTTGATTTGTATTCCTCTTCAGGTAAAGAAAATTTAAAATAGTTAATCAGGCTCTCTATTTCAGGATTCACTCCGGGATCATAACCCGGATACATAAAAGCAATCTTTCCTCCATTCTTTATAAGTGGTTTATTTGTAAACCAAATATCTTGACGCCCTTTCCATATTAAATCTTTTTCAATAAACTTTATAGCTTTTTCTATCCTATCAGGTGTTGGGTTGAATAGAACCAAACGGTAGTCACCGTCTTGATTAAAAGATGCTGTTTGTCCATTACGTAAAGTCTTTATTAACTCTTCTTTGGAGGTAGAGCTAATCGCTATTACTTTATCATGAAATGGGCTTTTCTCAACATCATCGTCTAAAGATCGTTTATCTCCATATGCTTCTAAGATCACATGTGCATTTATTCCTCCAAAACCAAAAGCATTTACCCCAGCAACTAATGGGTAATTATTTTCATCCCAATCCTGTAGTTGCTGTACAGGTCTGAAACGGGTATTTTCTATCCCTTTTAATGGATGCTCACAATGTAATGTTGAAGGAATTTTTCTAGTATATAAAGCTAAAACTGTTTTAATCAGACCAAGAATACCTGCGGCAGGCATAGCATGACCAATATTAGATTTTACAGAACCGATCAGTACATCTTTGTCACATTCTTCTTTTGGAAACACTTCTGATAAAGTTTGTAACTCTGTCTTATCCCCTATCATTGTAGCAGTGCCATGTGCTTCTAAATAACCAATTTTAGATTTGTCTAAATCTCTATTAGCCCAGGCTGTTTCTATAGCAAGTTTTTGTCCGTTTACTGATGGAGCCATTACGGCAACTCCTGATCCATCACTACTCACTCCTACCGCTTTGATGACTGCATAAATACGATCTTTGTCTGCAATAGCCTTATCCAGCGTTTTTAGAACAACGAAACCGCTACCTTCACCAATCAGTAGACCATCCGCATTTTCGCTGAATGGACAGATCTGTTGTTTATGAGATAGAGCTCCAAGTTGTGAGAAAATACTCCAAAACGGAGCATTATGACCAACATGAACTCCCCCTGCAACTGCAATATCACATCTTCCACTTTCTAATTCTTTCACACAATGATCCAATGCAATCAAAGAGCTGGCACAAGCTGCATCAACTACATATGACGGTCCCTGCATATCTAACTTATTAGAAATAAGGGATGCTATCAGATTGGGTATAAGCCCGGGCATAGAATCCGCCTGATAACGCCCTCGTGACGCTTGATACTGTTCTTTTATTTTGTCGAGTTCTTCATCAGACAAATCGGGTAATGCTTTTTTTACTGCTTCTGTTATTTGATGACTGACATGAACAATATCCATAGCTCGCCATATAGCAGATCCCACATACGCTCCTTTTCCTATTACCAATGCGCATTTCTTTAAGGATATATTTTTTTCAAAGACCGATGCATCTTCCAACGCTTCATAAACACTTTTTAATGCTAAAAGATGCGCCGTATCCATTCCTTCTACAGCCAATGGTAGAATAGAAAACTGCATGGGATCAAATAATATATCCGGAATAAAACCTCCCCGTTTGCAGTAGAATCGATCTACAGCCGGAGTCTTTGTCTCATCAAAATATCTAGGATCCAATCTATCTGCAGGAACATCCTTAATACAGTCTACCCCATTGATAAGATTGTTCCAATACTCAGTGTAATTACTTGCTTCAGGAGCAAAACAAGACATTCCTACTATTGCTATATCTTTTTTATTTTCCACTTCTGAGTCAATTATTTAAAAAGCTTTTTACATCATCTGCTCCACCCATTACCAGTATATGGCTCTCTTTTCCATATTTAAGCTCATTTACAAAATATTCAGCTCCTTTCTTGAGAGGGATCAACGAAACACCACGCTTCTTGAATTCAACTTCTAGTGTTTCATTCACCATCCCGGTTCCTTTCCAAGGTCCCCAATTGATAGTTAGTATCCTGGCTTCAATTTTATCATTCAAGATCGGAGCAATATGATCGAAAACACTATTTGCTGAAGCATAATCCGATTGTCCCTTGTTTCCATAAGCTGATGCAACGCTACTAAACATTACAAAAAGTTTCAGGTCGGAACGTAGTTCATCCAATAAGACATGCAGTGGAGTAATTTTGGTAGAATACACTTTATAGAAAGATTCAAAGGTTTTATGTATAAATAATTTATCGTCCAACAAACCTGCAGCATGAAATATTCCGTCTATTCTGTTATAGGTATCATATGTTTTTTTGATAAAATCTCTCAGTTCTTCTTCATTTTTTATATCTAAGGATATATATTTTACTTTCGCTCCGTTTTGTTCTATTTTTGCAACATTTTGATTTATCTGATTAGTCTTGAATATCTTTTGTACTTTCTTCTCTATTTCGCCGGGAGATTTCATATTTTCTTCAGTGATCAGATATCTGCGTATCTTATCCTTCGAGTCCAATGATTTATACTTATCAAACTCTTCTGTAGGAACATCTGAACGTCCTACAAGAATATAGTTACAGGGAAATTCTTTTGATAGTTCGCTAATCAACTCCGGCGTAATCCCTTGTGCCCCGCCAAACACAACAACTACAGCATCTTTGTCGAGAGAAAAATGAGAGCTTCCATTTTTGACAAGAGTGACAGGTTTAGGTTTTGCAAAATATCTCTTATTATCCTTATAGATTATTTCTGTATAAGCATCATCTTGTGTTAATAATTCATCTACAGCAATTTGAGATAGAAGATTTGGTTCGAATATAGAATGTGATACTATTGCCCGGAAATTAATTGTTGGAAACTCATGAGCAAGGCTCCTTATCAGTCCTGGGAAGCCTTGGATTTCTTTCAACTTAGATACCCCTTCGGTCATTTTAATATTTCCAAGTACATCACTGAATATATACATCCATTTAATCTTAGCAAGATCTACATTTTTGATCATACTAAACACTTCTTTGATACTGTATTTTCGAGGTGATGTCGAAGAGTTGAGTATCAACAAGCCATCATACTGAGTAAGATTCTCATCTCCTTGTATCAAGTCAACAATAGCTCCATTTCCCTCCATTGATGCTTTTATATTTTGAGCATATCCACCACCATCATCAGTAAGAGCAAACCGTTTTCCTTCTATCTGATTTTTTTCTGAGTTTAATGTTGTTTCTTCAAGTTCAAAACTCATTCTTATCAATTCACCTTCAATGATATCACTTTCTTTTACTGCTATCTGTTCTATTTGAGACTGGGGTATAGAATCTTTATTCTCAACACCATTAGCTAACCCTTTTATCCAATCAATTAATCCATTAAGAGTTTTTACTGAAGCTAGTTTTTCAATTGTATCATCAGCATCCTCAATACTACCGGATATATTTAGTTTTTCTCTCAATGAGCCTATAATCTCCATACGTTTGATAGAATCAATACTGAGATCAGCTTCCAAATCTAAATCCAAACCAAGCATATCGGCCGGATAACCAGTTTTTTCACTCACGGTTTCAAGAAGCAAAGTCTTAATGTCATCAGTTGTCACGGCTTGAGTTTGAGTAGGAGCAACAGAATGAACTACATCTGGCACAATTGCACCTCGTATCTGACTGATACTTGAGTTGGCTAATTCCTTAATCCAATCAATCAAACCATTAAGAGTTTTTACAGAGGCAAGCTTTTCTACTGTATCTTCTGCATCTTCCATGCTCCCTGATATATTTAGTTTTTCTCTCAATGAGCCTATAATCTCCATACGTTTGATAGAGTCTATACTCAGATCTGCTTCTAAGTCTAAGTCAAGACCTAACATTTCGATCGGATAGCCCGTTTTTTCGCTAACGGTCTCGAGTAATAGACCTTTAATATCGTCTATAAATAAGGCTTGTGTTGATGTTCCAGCCGATTTAGAAGAAGAAGTATTTATGCCCACAGGTTCTTGTCTCTGCTCTACCTGTTGCGAAGAAGTCCTCATCGGTAGCACCTGTACTTGTTGCACGGGGATTATTTGTGTTGGAGTTGATATATTATTGGGAGTATGACCTAGATAGCCGAGCATGACATCACGTTGGCTTTGCAACATCATTCTCATACTATTCAGATACTCTAATATTACTTGATCAGAGGATGAAAGTCCTGAAGTGGAATTATTATTTAGATTATTCGTCATGTTTTTTAAGTTCATTATAGGTTGTGTTATCGGATATGCTCCTGTTGAAGGCATTTGTCCATTAGTAGGTATAGCATTATGACCATTAATATGCCAAACAATAGGACTCTTCTTATATTGTTCAGGCTTATCAATGTTTACTATAGATGTATTGCGCTTTTCAAAGAGTTTTTCAACGTCAACAGATTTTCCTGTCGACAAATATTTTGCAAGAGTATGCAAGATGAAAGTTACTCCATTGAAACTTTTATTTTCTGTTTCAAAAGCAGAGACTTTATCTCCTAAGATGGATTGGACAAGTCCTGTAAGAACTCTACCGGGTCCAACTTCAATAAATATACGTGCACCTTCATTGTACATATTTTCAACTTGCTGGGTAAAAAGTACAGGTTTTATAAGATGCTCCGCTAATCGATTTTTAATTTCTTGAGTTTTTTGAGGATAATACTCTGCTGTTGTATTAGACCATACAGGTATATTTAGAGTCTTAAAGTCAACCTTCTGTAACACATCGGCATACAACTCTCTTGATTTATGCAAAAGAGGACTATGAAATGCACATGCAACATTAAGTTCTTTATAAGTAATATTTTTATTACTTAGTTTTCGCATAAAAGAATTGATTCCTTCGGTAGAACCGGCTAGGACTATTTGTTTCGGAGAATTGAAGTTCACAGCCCATACATCCTTTTCACCATCCAGTAGCGTAATTATCTCTGTTTCGGGAAGACTAACGGCTATCATCTTTCCTTTGTCTTCTTCTATTGCATCTAATATAGATAAAGCTCTTTTATGACTTAATGGTACTAGCACTTCTGCATCAAAAGCATCGGCAAAACATAAAGCCGCCAATTCTCCATAGCTATGACCTGCTACCATATCAGGAATAATACCTAGTGATTTAAGAAACTCAGCAAAGGCAAAATCTACAATACCCAGTAATGGCTGGGCATTTCGTGTATCGGTGATAACTTCCTCTTGCTCTTTACGCGTTTCTTCATCGAAGGCTGAGTATGGAAATAGTATCTTCTCATATTCTTTATGCTTGGTAAGTAAGCGACGCATTGCGGGAAAGACAACAAACATATCCCGAGCCATATTTACTCTTTGGCTACCTTGTCCGGAAAACATAAATGCAATCTTTCCTTCTTTCGCATTTTTAAGATAAATCCCATATTCTTCTTTTCCGGCAAGTGCTGAATTAATTCTATTTTGTAATTCTTTACAATCACTAGCAATTATAGATACTTGAACTTCTTTCTTGCTGTGTACTGCCAAACTGTAAGCGATATTTTTAATATTGATTGTATCATTGTAGCTTAGCAGTTCTTTTATTTTCTGTAATTGTTGTTTAGCTTCTATTAGTGAATCCCCGCGAAATACAAATAGTTCTGATGGCCATAGAGGTAAACAGCTATTATGTTCTTCCTCTTTTTTATGATTTTCCATTACTACATGAAAATTAGTTCCGCCAAAACCAAATGCACTGACTCCTGCAATTCTTTTTTCACTGTCCCAATATCCCGAGTGAGAATTAAACACAAAAGGACTGCTGTCCTTATCATAATAAGGATTTGGTTTATTCAGGTGCAATGTCGGCGGTTGAACTTTATAGTAAATAGACAAAGCAGTTTTGATAACGCCTGCAATACCTGCAGCACATTTAGCATGTCCTATTTGTGTCTTTACAGAACCTAGTAATGTTTGCCCTTTAATGGCGCCTGATTCAAGAAACATATCTGTTAATGCTCGCAGTTCTGTTCGGTCTCCTACTACTGTTCCCGTGCCATGAGCCTCTATCATTTCTACCTGTGATGGTAAAATTCCTGCATTCTGATAAGCTCTTTGTAATGCCTTTATCTGTCCGTTTCTGTTTGGGGCAGTCATTCCCAGGCTTTTTCCATCACTACTACCTCCCATTCCTTTGATAACAGCATATATCTTATTTCCATCACGCTCAGCATCAGCTAACCGTTTCAGGACTAAAACGCCAATGCCTTCCCCCAAGGCAATACCATCCGAATCTGCATCGAATGAGGCAGAGTAACCTTTACGGGATAATGCATGCGTACATGAAAACATTAAGAAGTCGTTGATTCCGTTATGTAAGTCGGCGCCACCTAAAAGCACCATATCTGAGCGATTGGAAAATAACTCTTGACAACCCAGATCCAATGCTGCAAGAGAAGAAGCGCAGGCAGCATCTACTGTATAGTTACGTCCTCCCAAATTTAAGCGATTGGCTATTCTACCGGATATCACATTTGATAATACTCCTGCAAAAGAATCTTCATTAAGGCGAGGTAGGGAGTTTTTCAATACATCGGGTAATTCTCCAAAAACCTGTTTTGCATAGCCTCTGAAACCATAACTTGCCGCTAGTTCTGTTGCTCCTTCTGCACCGAATATAACGGAAGTGTTTTCTAAATCAATTTCGGACAGGTTTTCATATCCGGCATCTGTTAAGGCTTGCTTAGCCATCAATAGGCTCAGTAATTGTGTTGGTTCTATAGACGCAAGCGATTGAGGTGTCATTCCGAACTCAAGAGGATCAAAATCTATCGATGGAATAAAGCCGCCCCATTTCGATACCACTTTATCTGTATCAGTAGAGTTTGAATCATAATATAGATCTTTATTCCAGCGACTATCAGGAACCTCAGTTATACAATCTTTGCCAAGAATAATATTTCTCCAATATTCCTCAATGTTATGTGCATCGGGGAAAATACCCGAAATTCCTACAATAGCTACATTTAATGGTTTTGTATTTGATGTTGGCAAAGCAATATCGGGCAGTTGAGAAAGTAGCTCGTTATTATCTACAGCTACATGCTTATGCAATTCATCCAGAGTCATTTCTTTTTGATTGAGAGCTGCTATTTGTCCTATCATGTAAAGACCTTTTTCTTTTTGCTCTTCCTCGTTCAATTTTACAAGATCAGTCCCTATACGTTCAATGCCTTTGGTTGCAATTCTTGAACGACCAAGATTAAGCTCCTCTAATCTGATCCAAATTTCTTTACTATCTAGGTTTTGCCGTTGTAGTTTTTCTTTTTCCTTACCGAAATATTCTGTAAATGGAGATTTTAGAGATTGTGTTTCTTGTCCGGGGGCAGCTTGCAGAATAACTGTTGCATTTTCTTCAATCGCCAACTTTTGGAATTCAGGGAGGATGGCTTTTGTCTCTACGGCTTCTTTTGTATAAAGATATGAAGACCCCATTAACACCCCTATTTTAGCACCTTTAGCATCGAGTGTGGCAGACATTATAGATACGAACGCAGAAGAAAATACATCATGTATCCCACCCGCAAAAAAGACACTAAATGCAGACAGATTATCTTCTTTTAGTAATCTGTATATCTGTCTTTCCCATAAGATAAAGCTGGAAAGAGGACCTATATGTCCCCCGCTTTCACGTCCTTCGAATACAAAGTTCTTCGCCCCTTCTTTAAGAAATATATCCAACAATGTTTGAGATGGAACATGAATAAAAGCTTTGATACCTTCTTTTTCAAATGGTTTTGCCAAAGCTGGGCTTCCTCCGGCGATAAGTACCACGGGAGGTCTGTACTCCAATATATATTTTGTTTGCTCTTCACGCTGTTTTGTAGGAATAAAGCCGAGTAGCCCCACGCCCCAGACTTTATCGTTGAGTAACCGACTGGATTCTGCTATCAGGTTGCGGGCAGCATCTCCGGTCGTCATACTCATGGCTATAAAAGGTAATGCTCCCGCATCAGCTACACTACAAGCAAATTCGGGAACATCGCTTACTCTGGCCATTGGCCCTTGTGCTATTGGGTATTTTATACCTAAACTTTTTGCGAGTTTACTATCTGATTTGATTGTTTGCTGTCTTTTTGCTTGCTGTATATGACCGTATGTAGCCTCATAGAAACTAGAAACGAAAGTGTTAAGGTTTTTATATTTTTCTACAAAGTCAATAGATAATGAGATATCTTGTCCCATAGGTAAGAGATTCTTATTAATATCTAATCCTCCCAGTAATGGTATAACATCCGAATATTTAGTGTTGACAGGTAATTTAGGAGAATTTTTCCTCAACAATATTCTGAAATTGTCAATTACAGTAGTCTCACTCCCACTCAGTTTAGTAAAAATATTTTTCTGATCTTTAGTTAATCCACATTCAGGAAATAAGGAAATCTGACTATCCAGAATAACCCCCTTCGCCCCTAAAGCTAGACAAGCGGCAGAAGTATGTATACCGACTCCTCCTTGTATATAAATATTTATTCCTTTTTTTAAATATTTATTCGCTATACTTTGGAAAAGGATGAATGAGGACTGCGCTGACACTTTTCCTGCTCCTTCATTTCCTTTTACGATAATATTACTGATACCGCTATCTATTACTCTTGCAGCTTCATCTAAAGAATGTACCTGACATAATTTTTCAATATTTTCGCTTACAGATATATCCATACCAGCAGGAAAAATCACTCTGCTTACATTCGGTGGAAGGTCTAATTTTAATGTAGTATTATCTACAAAACAAACCCCAAAAGATTCTGTTGTAGATTCACTCATGATATCTAAGGATTCTTGTGCTTTTTGCAGATTCCGACCAAGATGCAATACGGGATATGCACCGGTCTCGATCGTTTCTAAAGCTAAAGTAGTATTCGGTATCTCGAAAGGAGATACGATAAGTAGCTCTTTGTAATGTTGCATTATTAAAATAGTTGTAGTTTGTTTTTGTTTGTCTTTCTTGTTTTATTATCTAATCTATTGCATATATATATTTTTCTTTAAGTTTATGTATTTGCCCAATATAAATAATAACAGCTAATATTGTTGATGCAACATCAGCTAATGGTATTGAAATCCAGACCCCATCCAATTGAAAAAAAAGAGGTAAAATAAACAACAACGGTACTAAAAAAAGGAATTGCCGTGTTAGACTTAGTATGATTGCTTTCGTGGGCATTCCTATAGATTGGAAAAAATTAGAAATGACCATTTGTAACCCACTAAGAGGTAATACAATCGTTATTATTTTTAAAACTCCAGAAGCTTTACTCGCCAATGCAGGAGTAGGGTTAAATGGACTGACTGCAATATCTGAAAAGAATAATCCACCTATCAAACCGAGAAATCCAATAACGACGCCGGCTTTTATTGCCTGATTTACTGTAGATATAACTCTTTCTATCTTGTTAGCTCCATAATTGTATCCAACTATAGGTTGCATCCCCTGTGTCAAACCAACAATAATAAGTACAATAATAAGATTTAATCTATTGGCTATGGCATATGCTTCTATGGCAATGCTGTCTCCATAAGTACTTAATCTGTTATTTATAAAAAAGACAACAATGGAAGCTGCTACTTGCATAAGAAATGGAGAGACACCAATACTCATTATAGCCCATACAATTTTTTTATCTAGATTTAACTTATGCTTATGTAGTGTTAATGTGTTATTTCTTTCAAGAAAATGAATCATAAAGATAACGAAGGAGATAAACGCTGCTATTGAAGTGGCAATTGCAGCACCTCTCATACCCCATTCGAATATAAAAATGAAAATAGGTGCAAGGATGATATTTAGAATAACACCAAGCAGCATAATATACATTGCTTTTTGAGGATAACCCGAAGCACGCATAACACTGCTCAATACGAACCCTAAATTAAGAAAGATACAACACGGTAGATAATAGATTAAAAACTCGCGAGCAAAATGATAAGTGTCTTGTGTTGCTCCGATTATATGTAATAGTGGATCGATAAAGATATAGGTCAAAAGAACGAAGAATCCTGTTAATAGTATTATCAAAACCAGAGCATTACCTAGTGCTCTATCCATCTTATCTTTGCAACCTTCACCCATATAAATAGCAACACGAGTGGCAGCACCTGTACCGACGAATGCTCCTAATGCAGTAAAGAATGTCATTATAGGAAAAACGAGTCCTAGCCCACCAATGGCATGATCTCCTAAATTAGGCCCATGTCCAATATAGATACTATCCACAATATTGTAGATGGCAACAACTAAGGAACCGATAATAGCCGAAATGGAATATTCTCTCAGTAGTTTTGTTGTTTGTTCTGATTCTAATCTATTTAGTATAGACCCCATTATTTTATCTGATTACTAAATGTTATCTAGGCAAAACATTAGTAATGTATGTAAAGTCAATGTTAAAGAAAAAATATATTTATAGTCTCAAGCCACAAACTTATATAAATATATTATACTAAACAAATAAAAATAATTATTGAACAAAGAATAAAGCCCCTACAAATTATCTGAGAAGGAATCTAAATC
>POVV01000858.1_pt1 | contig 14949 bp, 15 predicted proteins | sample 1560271 | NCBI WGS metagenome assembly POVV01 (sample SAMN08337232, study PRJNA429181) | Bioreactor metagenome, whole genome shotgun sequencing project. | biome: cows' rumen and soil; feature: anaerobic; isolation source: anaerobic chemostat enrichment culture, galacturonate as sole carbon... | reverse complement strand
TATGGGAAAAAAAGCGGGAATGAGTCCCACAATGCTTTCGTGGCAGCGGAACTGGAAAAGGTTCTTACAGGGTATGAGGAGAAGCTTGATGTGCTTACGGATTCTGACCAGCTTTTTGACAGGGATTCCGGCGCAGCCGGACGGATGGCCGTGTTTGAACAATTTTACAGGATGTCCGACCAGTTGGGTTATAAGGCTGATCTGTATGTTTTTGACGGCGAGAAGCGGGTGCTGTTATCTACAAGAAAGGATATCCCGGATTACTTATCAGGCAGGGAGGGCATCCGATGGGGATTGTTTGGAGCCATGGATGAGAATCCGGGAGAAACCAGAGTCCGATTAATGGAAGCCTGGAAAGGCCCGGACCGGGATATTGCCATGGGTATGGCAGTGATGCGGGGAGATAAAAAGGCGGGATACTTAATATTTACCATTAACAGCAGCCAGTTTAAGCCTGCGCTTGACCGGTCAGAAAGCCAAACCATCATTGCAGACCGGTTTGGCTGGGTTTATTTAAGCAGCAATTATTATCTGGTGAGCAGCAGCAGCCAGGTGTTAAAGGTGCTTGAGACGGCAGGCAGGTATCTGCCTTATGAAAAGAAGATGTTTCTCATATCCGTTCATCCGGCATACCATAATATGTTTTTAATCTATTCTGTAACGGATATCCAGAATATCGTGTTTTCCCTGGGGCTTAGCAGTGCACTCATCATAACGGCTCTTGTACTGATGACCATATGGGTACTGATCAGCACAAAGAAGGTGACGGAACGGAAGACCAGGGATTTTTACCTCCTCCTTCATGTCATGGAAAAAGCCAGAGATGGGAATTTAGACGCTTCCATAGAGATAGAAAGTGAAAATGAATTCCGGATCATAGCCGATACCTACCGGGAAACCATTGCCAGCTTAAAGCTGCAGATGGAGAATAACAGAAAGATGACGGAGCTGGTGGCAGCTTCTCAGAATAAGCAGCTGGAATCCCAGTTTAATCCGCATTTCTTGTTTAATACTCTGGAAAATATCCGGTATATGTGCATTATCCAGCCGGAGACAGCCGGGAAGATGGTGTTCTGCCTGTCTAACCTACTGCGCTACAGTCTGGATGGCAGCAGGACGGAGGTTACCCTGGAGGAGGATTTAGAGCACCTGGAGAATTATTTAACGATCTTAAAATACCGGTTTAACCGACGGTTTTCCTATGTGATTGATGTGGAAGAAGAGGTATTATCCTGCCGGATTCCAAGGCTGGTACTGCAGCCCATGATCGAAAATTCAGTCAAATACGGGTTTGGAAACCAGGAAAATTTAAGGGTGGAGCTTAAGGCTTATATTCACGAGGACCGGCTGATCATGATCTGCAGGGATGACGGGATTGGAATGACTCCAGGGGTTTTAAGTGACATTCAGGCTCTATTGGAGCAGGAAGAAAACAACAAACGGCATTCCGGGCTTTATAATATTCACAGACGGTGCAGAATTCTTTACGGAAGGCCTTATGGAGTGGAGATACGCAGTGCAGAAGGGCTTGGCACAACGCTGGTGGTGACCCTTCCGGCACAAAGGGAGGGAGTAGAATGTTACGGGTGATGATAGCGGAAGATGAGGATATTATCCGCAAGGGGCTTATTTATACCATGGATTGGATGGGCATGGACTGTGTGGTGGTGGCTGAGGCGGCAAATGGACAGGATGGGCTTTCAAAGATTCTTGAGCATAAGCCTGACGTAGTCCTTGCAGATATCTGCATGCCGTTTATGGACGGGATTGAGATGATAAAGGAAGCCTCTAAAAGCGTAAAGTTTAAAAGCATCCTTCTGACAAGCTATGCAGAATTTGAATATGCGAGAAGGGCCATATCCGCCGGGGTCAGTGAATACCTGCTAAAGCCGGTGGATGAAGAAAAGCTTGCGGTCCTTATGAAAAGGCTGGGAGAGGAAATCGCAAACAGCCGCCAGGTGGAGTATGTGATGGAGCAGGCGGAATCAGACGCTGGGATCATGAACCTGGAATACTATATACAGCTGGACCTTTCAGAAAACAAATATGTTACAAAGGCGATCCAGGAAATCAAGTCAGGGTATGGGGATAAGCTGAGCGTGGAATCCATATCAGATAATCTGGGAGTCAGCGCCAGCTATTTAAGCCGGAAGTTCAAAGAAGTGACCGGACAGACCTTCCTGGACTTTTTAAACAAGTACCGGATTTCCCAGGCCATTGTTCTGTTAAATACCGGGCAATACCGGATCGGTGAGGTTTCCGATGCAACGGGGTTTACGGATTATAAACATTTTTGTGCGGTATTTAAGAAGTACACCTTGAAATCACCGTCAAAGTTCATGAAAGGGGTTTGACTTCATCAAGCAGGGCGTGGAATGGGAATATCTGATTGACCAGAAAGCCCGGCAGCGGAAGCTGCCGGGTAATGATGGAATAGAAAAGGTTAAAAGTTTAACAATTCGGTGATATCATGAATGGTATGAGTTGCGGCTGTCGGCAGGGGCTCTGGGGAGCGGCTAAAAAGACAGGAATCAATGCCTGCACCAACTGCACCCTGAATGTCAGAAGATATGCTGTCTCCTACCATGATGGTCTTGTCCTTTTCAAAGTTCGGAATATTTTTAAAACAGTGCTGGAAAAAGTGAAGGGATGGCTTTTCATAACCCACTTGTTCCGATATGAACATTCCTTCGAAAAGATGAAAGATGCCGGCGTTTTTAAGTCGCTGGATCTGGGTGGTATAAACACCGTTTGAGGCGGTGTATAAATGTTTCCCCCTCTCGTTTAACTTAATCAGGGTTTCCCTGGCGCCAGGGATTAAATCGGAGTTGTTTCCAAGATGACCACGGTAACGCCCTTCCGCCTCTTCTCCGTTAATTTCCATGTCATAAAGACGGAAGAATTCATGAAAGCGGGTATTAAGAAGTTCTTCTCTTCCTATCTTTTCCTGCTCTAATAAATCCCATAAGTGCCGGTTCATCTTTTTATAATGGGACAGCATTTCGTCATGATATTCCAAATCATAGGATTGGATCATCTTTATAAAGCCCTGCTCTTCGGCAGCGTCAAAATCCAGCAGCGTGTTGTCAATATCAAGTAAATAAATCTGATACATGTATTTTTTCCTCCATAGTTAAATGTTTTTTAAAAAAGTCCAAACAGATCCCCAGCAGCGGTGCCAGGAGAAGAATGCTGATAACGGTTCCTTCCCTTATTTGCAGAGGGGTATGTGAAAATAAGGTCAGGCATAAAGTGATAATTAAGAATATCACATCAAAGCTCATACGGACAGCGGTGAACTTCTTTTTATATGCTTCACTAATGATAAGGCACATACTTTCCAGAGGGAATTTTACGATTCCGATTGCAAGCACGGCCCCCAGGCTGATGGAAGCAATTATAATACCGATTAAATAAAGGATCACTCTGTAAAAATAGCTTTCAACGATAAAAACAGAAAGTAAGTGATACAGAAACAGGTTGATGATGTATCCGTTTGCAATGGTTGCAATAATCTGTATCCCATCTTTATAATTTAAGCGGGTACGTTTTAAAAGTAAATAGGATAAGAAGAACAGCGTATTGATCCCATTGAGTATGGTGCCAACCTTCAATTGAATGGTGTAAGATAATGTTACTGCCAATGCGTTTAAGACGCTTTGCCCGATAGCTGCCTTTAGCTGCAGCGATATGCCGAAGCCAAAGAATAAAAAGGATATAATGGTTATGGCCAGGTCGTTTATTTTTTTTCTGCTCATTGTTTTCACCTCGGGAATATGATACCATAAATACAGATTGATGACTATGAGAATTATCATATTGGGAATAAAGGTCGATGGAAAAATGGAAAAATACAATATATATGAAATACCAGAAAGCCTTGCTTCGGCCGGGAAGGAAAGGCATTTTCCTGTGGGGAGGAATATCTTTCATGTGGATGAAAGGATCACCCATTGCTATCTGATTCTATCGGGAATGGTGAAAATCTATATTGACCATGAAAACGGACGCCGGTCCATCCTTGATTTTGCGGGCAAGGGCGACTGGCTGGGGGAACTTTCCTTATTCCGCCAGGAGGATTATGTCAAAGAAAATAAAGTAATAGAGGATGTGATCTGTCTGGAATTTGAACTGGATCGGTTAAGGCAGATCTGCAAAGAGAAGGCAGAAGTATCTTTTTATTTTGCGTCCTCTATTTCCAATAAGCTGATGGTTAGGAGCTACCGGCTGAGTGAATACTTAAATTATTCATTGGAAAAGAGACTCGCTTCCTTTATTCTTAAATATCAGCAGAATGGGAAATACACCATATCCCATACGGATGTTTCGGAATATATGAATATCAGCTACCGTCACGTACTCTTTGTCATGAAGAAATTTTGTGATGACGGAATTCTAAAAAAGGATAAGGGGTACCGGATTTTGGATCAGGAAAGACTGGAAGAAATCTCTGACGGTTTCGTATCATAAGGGATAAGGGTGATATGAAGGAAACAGTTATAAGGGAACCTGCCTGCCAGGTTCTCTTATTTTGCATTTCAGACCTTTCAGTTATGTATTGTTTCTTTTTCATTTATTCGTTATAATTGGGGATACGAGTTTAAGCAGAGGAAAGAGAAAAGAGGAAGAAAAAAGGTTGGGAATCAGATATATGGAAGCAAAAGGTCCTGACAGCAGAGGGGAAACAGGTGTGATTTCCTTTGGTGATGGAAGCACATGTTCTTACAGGATCATAAAATCAGACAGGCGTACCATGGCCCTGCAGGTCACGAAAGCTGGAGAGGTTATCGTTAGGCTTCCCAGGCGTCTTCCCTTTAAGGCAGGGCATGAGCTGGCGCAGAAGAACAGAGACTGGGTCTTTGCACAGGTGGAAAAGATCCGAATAGCGTCAGAGAGAAGGACGGATTTTCATTGGACGGAAGGAGTATCTGTACTTCTTTACGGAAACAGCCGGCTTCTTCATATGAAGTACGATCATAAGAAAAAAGCTTTTTGTGTAGAGGATACAAAGGAGGGGCTGGTGGTTTCCGGTCCGTTTACGTCCTATGAGGAGAAAGAGCAGGAAGCAGCCGTTAAAGAGGCGGTGAAGCTTTGGTACAGGCGGGAAGCCAGAGGATATCTGGAGGAAAAAGCAGCCAGCTGGTCTGCATTCATGAATGTCGACTATGGGAAAATTGCAATACGGGATCAGGCGACCCGGTGGGGAAGCTGCAGCGCCAGTGGGAATTTAAATTTTAACTGGAGGCTTGTGCTTCTTCCGGAAGAACTGGCTGATTATGTGGTGGTGCATGAACTGGCACATCGCATTCAAATGAACCATTCCAATGCATTTTGGGAGATTGTGGAAAGAGAATTACCGGATTACCGGTTAAGGAGGAGAGAACTAAAGCGTTATGAAGGTGAAATTTATCAGAAATATTAAAATTAAAACAAAGCTCCTGCTTTTAGGAGGAATCAGCATCATAGGACTGATTTTTATGGGAACAGAATCTGTAATTACAGCCAGGCAGATCAACGAAGCAAGTACAGAAATTTCCCAGTCCTGGGTGCCGGCCATCATCATAGCCGAGGAACTGAATACCAGGACATCAGACTATCGCATTAAGGAATATAACCATGCAATTACCGGTGACAACAAGGAAATGGACCGTCTGGAGGAAGAAATGGCTCAGATCCGGGAAGATATTGCCCGCGGATTTTCGGATTATAAGCTTTATATCACCAACGAATCGGACAGGAAGCTTATGGAGGCGGCGGAAGGGGATTGGAATAAGTATCTGGAGTACAGCGACCGCCTGCTAGTCATAAGCCGTCAAAACCATGCTCAGGAAGCTTTTAATATGATCATAGGGGATTCCAGACAGCTATTTGATGATGCTAGCAACGGACTTTTAAAGGTAGCGGATTTTAACCGCAAGGGAGCCGAGGCGGCCAGCATTCAAGGAGATAATCTTTATGATCAGCTTGCGAAAATGAAAATCATAACCATCTGCCTGATCAGCGGGATCATATCCCTCCTGGTGATTTATATCATAATTGCCATTGATAAGCCCGTGAAGGCCCTTGTAGAAGGGACCAGAAGAGTTGCCAACGGAGATCTTGAAGTATACCTTCCCTACTGTTCCAATGACGAGATCGGAGTTCTGACATATTCCGTAAACCAGCTGATTAAGCGGCTTAAGTATATTATCGATGATGAGAAATATCTGTTCCGGGAGATCGGAAGTGAAAATTTTGAAGTGAAATCTACCTGTGAGCATGCATACCGCGGTGATTTTGCACCCATTCTCTATTCCATTACCAGCTTAATGAGCCGGCTTGATGCGGCGAAAAAGCGAAAGGAAAGGGGAACAGAAGACTTAACAGCAGAAAACGAAAAGGAAGAACTGGCCAAAAGAGCCGTTTGCAGGGAGATAACGAAACATGGCAGAAGAGAAATGGATGCTTCAGACAAAAAGGGCTGATTTTGAAGAGATGGCAAGATGCTACCGCATCACTCCGGTGACTGCGAGAATCATAAGGAACCGGAATGTGATGGGGCATGAAGCGGTGGAGAAATACTTGTACGGCGGGTTAAAGGATCTATATAGCCCTCACCTTCTTAAGGATATGGACCGGACCGTGGCGATCCTTAAGGAAAAGACAGAACAGTTAAGGCCTATAAGGATCGTAGGGGATTACGACATAGACGGAGTCTGCTCCACTTATCTTTTGTACCAGGCCTTGTCCCAGGTGGGAGCTGTGGTGGACTATGAGATCCCGGACCGGTTAAAGGATGGATATGGAATCAATGAATCCATTATCCGGGCAGCGGCAGCAGATGGCATTGATACCATACTTACCTGTGATAACGGAATCGCCGCAGTGGGACAGATCAGGCTTGCAAAGGAGCTGGGACTTACGGTTCTTATCACGGACCACCATGATATTATGAAGGAGGATGGTAAGGAGATTCTGCCTCCCGCAGATGCGGTGGTTAACCCAAAACAGGAGGAGTGCCAGTATCCTTTTCCTGATATCTGCGGGGGATTGGTAGCTTATAAGCTGGTTCAGGCCCTTTATGAGGAATTTCATGTGCCTTTGGAGAAGTGGCTTGAGATGGTGGAATTCGCTGCCATTGCAACCGTGGGCGATGTGATGAAGCTTCAGGATGAGAACCGGATCATTGTTAAGGAAGGGCTTAAACGGATCGGCCAGACAAAGAGCCTGGGTCTCTTAAAGCTCATTGAAAGGAACGATCTGGACAAGGACCAGATAACAGCCTATCAGATCGGGTTTGTAATCGGCCCCTGCTTAAATGCGGGAGGCCGCCTACAGACGGCCAAGCTGGCCTTATCCCTGCTTCTTAGCCGGGAGGAGGATGAAGCGGATCAGATGGCCCTGGAATTAAAAGCACTGAATGACCAGCGAAAGACCATGACAAAACAGGGGACCATTGAGGCAGTGGAACAGGTGGAAGCCCTTTATGGAGAGGATAAAGTTCTGGTGGTATATTTACCGGAGTGTCATGAATCCCTGGCAGGGATCATTGCCGGACGGCTTCGGGAGTATTTCCAGAAACCTGCTTTTGTCCTGACGGATGGGGAGGAGTGTGTCAAAGGCTCCGGCCGTTCCATTGAAACTTACCATATGTTTGACGCCCTGGTAGAGGTGAAAGAGCTGCTATTAAAATTTGGTGGTCATCCCATGGCAGCCGGCTTATCCCTTCTGAAGGAACATGTGGATGAATTCAGGAAATGTTTAAATGAACAGGCAAGGCTGACGGAAGAGGATTTCATACGAAAGGTATGGATCGATGTTCCCATGCCACTGGAGTACATAGATGAGCCTTTGATCGATGAGCTGGAGCTCTTAGAGCCATTTGGCCAGGGCAATGAAAAGCCTTTGTTTGCCCAAAAAGGTCTTTATATCCGAAGTGTCCGTATTTTGGGCAAGAACAGAAATGTTGTGAAGTTTTCTCTTGCTACGGACCAGGGGACGCCAATGGATGCCATGCTGTTTGCTGACGGAGATTCTTTTTTGGAAGAGCTGGGAGACAGCCGGGTCTTAGATGTAATCTATTATCCTGCTGTAAATGAATATAACGGGAATAAGAATCTGCAGATTGTAATAAGGAATTATAAGATTCCAAAGAGTCTATAGAAGAGAAAGTATAGATGAAATACCTTGCAAAAAGATTCACTATGAATTAAACTTGTGACAGGAAGTGCAATATTCAGCCGCAGAATTCTAATACGAACCTGTGGTGATTAAATAAACATAAGGAAAGGCGAGGGAATAGACATGGTAAATGAGGTTATGAAATTTATCACCGGCTATGATAAGGAAGTGGGAGAAGCCATTGAAAAGGAGTGCGCAAGACAAAGAAGAAATCTTGAATTGATTGCATCGGAAAATATTGTTTCAGAACCGGTTATGATGGCAATGGGAACAGTGCTTACCAATAAGTATGCAGAAGGTTATCCAGGAAAGCGTTATTATGGCGGCTGCGAGGATGTGGATATTGTTGAGACCATTGCCATAGAGCGTGCAAAAAAGATATTCGGCTGTGATTATGCCAACGTCCAGCCCCATTCCGGGGCTCAGGCCAACATGGCGGTTTTTCTTGCCATGCTGCAGCCAGGGGATACGGTCATGGGCATGAATTTAAACCATGGCGGCCACTTAACTCATGGAAGCCCTGTTAATTTTTCCGGTTTGTATTTTAATATTATCCCTTACGGCGTAGATGATGATGGCTTTCTTGATTATGATGAGATGGAAAGGCTTGCCATTTTGCACAAACCGAAATTAATTGTTGCAGGTGCCAGTGCCTACGGAAGAGCCATTGACTTTAAGAGATTCCGGGAAGCTGCTGACAAGGCGGGCGCTTATCTTATGGTAGATATGGCACATATTGCAGGTCTTGTTGCGGCAGGAATTCATGAGAGCCCTATTCCATATGCAGATGTAGTGACAACGACCACTCATAAGACTCTCCGTGGACCGAGAGGCGGAATGATTTTAGCAAACCAGGAAGCTGCGGATAAATTTAACTTCAATAAGGCTATTTTCCCCGGAACCCAGGGAGGTCCTTTGGAGCATGTAATCGCCGGTAAGGCCGTCTGCTTTGGCGAAGCCTTAAAGCCTGAGTTTAAGACCTATCAGGAACAGGTGGTGAAAAACGCAAAGGCCCTGGCTGCCGCCCTGATCAAGCAGGGATTCAACATCCTGACAGGCGGTACAGATAATCATCTGATGCTGATCGACTTAAGAGGAATGGAGGTAACCGGAAAGGAACTGCAGAACCGATGTGATGAGGTTTATATTACTCTGAACAAAAATGCAGTGCCAAACGATCCAAGAAGCCCATTTGTGACTTCCGGTGTCCGCGTGGGAACTCCGGCTGTTACCTCAAGAGGTTTAAAGGAAGAGGATATGGAAAAAATCGCAGAGTGCATCTGGTTGGCTGCTACGGATTTTGAAAGTAAAGCTGATTACATTAGAGGTGAAGTAACAAAGATCTGTGAGAAATATCCGCTGTATGAATAAAGGAATATAAGAGAGGCTGCCATGAGAGAATTTACATCGGATTTTAATCTGATAAGAACTCTTTCATGGCAGCCTTTTCGTATTTTTAACGATTATTTAATACTCCATAAGTAACAAATATATTATACTATAACGGGTTGAGCGTATTGAACCTTCTCAGCCTGATAAATAGAATAACTACTAATTCGGATTACACAAAGGAGAAACTATGGAAATAACCACCATCCTGGGAGTTATAGTAGGCGTTGTCGCCGTTGTCGGCGCCATGATTTTTAAGCACATTGAATTTTCAGTCCTTATTAACCCAGCAGCTTTTTTTGTTATTATTGTCGGAACTATCGCTACAATTTTGAATTCATTTCCAGGGCAGAATATTAAATCTATCGGATCGCTGTTTAAGGTTCTTTTTACAAAACAAAAAGGATCTTCTGAAGCGGAAATGATTGAATTAATGTATGATCTATCAAAACAAGCCCGCTCAGAGGGGCTTTTGTCCCTGGAAGCCAAGGCAGAAGAACTTCAGGACCCATTTTTAAAAAAGGGTATTCGTTTGCTTGTTGACGGTGCCGGGGAAGAACTGATCGAAGAGATTTTAGAAACTGAAATTTCTGCAATGGAAAAGAGACATGAAATCAATGCCAGTATTTTTTCATCGGCAGGTACATATGCCCCTACCCTGGGTGTTTTGGGTGCAGTATTTGGGTTAATCGCTGCGATGTCATCAATTAACGATACAGAACGTATGGCCGAAGCAATTGCTGCGGCGTTTATTGCAACGATTCTTGGTATTTTCACCGGATACGTGTTATGGAACCCATTTGCAAAAAAGCTTAAAGTAAAAAGCCAGCAGGAAGTAATGGCGAAAGAAATTATTATAAAAGGTGTGCTATCCATGCAACATGGTGATTCCCCCTTTATACTCAGGGAAAAGCTGCTTGCCGCTCTTCCGAAATCCAAGCAGAAAAAATTATCTGAGCAGGACCCGACGTCTGATCAGGGTAAAAAGGGATAAGGTGATCACGTATGTCAAAAGAGAGAGAGCATGTACGCCAGGAAGAAGAAGCAGGCGAAGCATGGCTTCTGCCATATTCGGATTTAATGACTTTGCTGCTGGCAGTTTTTATTGTACTTTTTGCTGTCAGTAAGATCGATTCCGAAAAAGCGCAGCAAATTTCCGAACAGTTTGCAGGAGCCATGATGGATAAAAGCTATGCTGCCGGGGTGGCATCGGGAGCTGGTTCCGGTGGAACCGGAGCACCGGCAGGCGGTCCGTTAAATATTGAGACACAAAGCGAGCTGGAGAGCTTTTTGGGAGAGTATGAACTCAAAAAGCTGGAACATTTAAAGACCGAACTTGATACAAAACTACATAATCAAGGCATGGATCAATCGGTATCAACCATGATTGATATGCGGGGTCTTGTAATCAGACTAAATAATACCATATTCTTTGACTCTGGAAGTGCGGAAATTAAGAAACAAAGTGAGGATACGTTGGTTGAAGTTGCAGGCTTACTGAATACGATTGATAATTATATACGTGTTGAGGGCCATACTGATAACGTTCCTATCAAACGCAGCAACTATCCTTCTAACTGGGAATTATCTACTGCAAGAGCTGTCAATGTTGTAAAGATTTTTATTAATAAATGTAATTTTTCGCCAGACAAGCTAATTGCTGTCGGTTATGGTGAGTTTAAACCTGTGGCAGACAATAATACACCGGAAGGAAGAGCGAAAAACAGGCGTATTGATGTCATTGTACTAAGTTCAAAATACGATAATCTGGAAGAACAGCTAGTGAAATAAATATTTCAATAATATGAAAAACTGCGCGGCATTTATGCCGCGCAGTTTTTTAGGAGGAAATTAAATTTTGCTGCAGTTATGCCTGGTTCTTGAAAGATTCGCAGTCAGTGCATTCCTTCTTTGTAGGATTCTGTTCATGAGTTCCCACTTTAATTCTCTCCAGCGTGCAATAATCTTCGCTTTTTGCATGATAAGCGCAATTATCGATGGAGCATTCGATACATTCGTTCTTTCCGTTTACTAACATGGGTAAACCCTCCTTGATTGATTATTACATCTATATTGTGGTCAAAATCAGCTGAATTATTATGGCAATTTTTTCTTTGGAAGGCCTGTGTTATATTTCCGTTAAACAAAAAGTTAATCAAAAAAATTTTTTGTGTTATTCTCTTTTTCGTCAAAACAGAACAAAATTCGCTGTCAACTATATATGGAGGTGTAGTAATGGATAATTCAAAGCAATATGATCTTATTTACCAACTAGACGGCAGACCACCGTTAAAAGTTGTGGTTCCCCTTGGTCTCCAGCATGTTATGGCAATGTTTGTTGGTAACCTGGCTCCAATTTTTATCCTGACCGGCGCTATGAGCACACAGGATGCACCATTTCCTCCGGAATTACGGATTATGATGATTCAGTGCGCCATGTTTGTATCCGGACTTGCCACCCTTCTTCAGCTTTACCCGCTGAAATTGGGAATCATTCAGGTAGATGCGCGCCTTCCAATCGTTATGGGAACAGCATTTGCATTCGTTCCTACTATGCAGGGACTTGGGGCAAAGCTGCTGGCTGAACAAGTCGCTTTATAAAGATGGTATTAAAGGAAGGCTTAGATGACATAAACAGCCTGATCCTTGCCATTACGCTCGGTCTTGGTTTTGGTGTGGGGAATTTAGCAGATTCAGTTAAGGAAAACTTCCCTGCGGCTCTCCGTTTTATCTTTGCGGAGCCAGTGGCTGCAGTCTGTATCGTAAGTGTTCTGGCTTGTATCTTTTTAAGGCCGCAGGGATCCAAAAAAACCACAGAGAAATAAGCTGCATTCCAACAATTATTATATAAAGAAAAGACCCTGTCCGACAGATAAGCCGGCCGGGTCTTGTTCTGTTTATAGATCATACAGGCTGTTGGAGCCGGGAGGGAGATGTGATATACTGTTAAAAAAGGGAGGGATAAGGATGAAGAAAAAAATCGTGATCACAGGATCCGGGGGCTTCCTTGGAGGAAGAATAGCAGCATATTATGAAAGAGATTATAATGTGATCCGTGTGGGCCACAGGAACTTAGATATTACGGATGAAGAGGCGGTAGGGGAATATATAAAGGATCATAATCCTGATGTAGTGATCCATTGCGCTGCAATATCAAACACCAGGGTATGCGAGGAGAACCGGTTGCTTTCTGAAGCGGTGAACTTAAGGGGATCCGTCAACATGGCCAAAGCATGCAGGGAAAATGGCAGCAGGTTGCTTTTTATGAGCTCGGATCAGGTCTATGGGGGCAGCAGACAAAAAGGACCGAATAAGGAAACGGATGAGGTCCCTCTTATCAATATTTATGGAGCCCACAAAAAGCAGGCGGAGGATAAGATTCTGGAGATTTTGCCTGAGGCAGTCTGCCTTCGACTTTCATGGATGTATGATTTCCCGGTCAGAGGCCTTAAAAGCAACTCAAACCTGCTTACCAATCTGTTAAGTTCCATGGTACAGAACCGCCCCATAAGGCTTTCGGCTTCCGATTTCCGCGGCATTACCTGGGTACAGGAGGTTGTGAAAAATTTAGAGCCGGCTATGGAACTGCCTGGCGGAGTTTATAATTTTGGCGGTGAAAGCACCCTTTCGGCTTATGAAATAGGAAGCAGAGTCTTTCGGATGCTTGATAAAAACGGGAATAGAGGAAGCCTTGTGGTCCCGGATGAAACTGGGGCCGGAGACAATCCCAGAAACTTAACCATGGATTTAGGAAAGCTTAAGTCCCATGGGATCAGTTTTTCTGAAACAGTGGAAGGATTTTCCAGGTGCCTTGAAACAAGTCCTGAATATGTTTATGCCTTAATAGGAGAATCTATTGTCGAATTTTGACGAATTTAATAAAAAACCTTTAAAGCCATTGTCAAAACCGGAAGGAGTATGATATACTCTTTTCGGTTTTTCTAATATATAATACATATTTTATAAGCGAAACTAATAAGTAAAACAGTGCTTTACTGATAGGTAGGGAATAACGGCTAGCGGACAACGATGAGAGCTTGGGAGCCAGGAGGACAGTTCTAATGATACGATTTAAAAATTATGTAAAAGCAGAAAATCTGGAGGAGGCCTTTGCGCTGAATCAGAAAAAGAGCAGTGTCATAGGCGGAGGCATGATGTGGCTGAAGGTACAGAGCCGGGTGAGGATGACTCTGGTGGACTTATCCGGGCTGGGGCTTGATGGGATTGAGGAAAGGGAAGACGAGTTTTCTATCGGTGCTATGTGTACCCTGCGCCAGCTGGAAACCCATGAAGGGCTGAATGCACGCTTTAACGGCATTTTTAAAGAGTGCACCCGTTCGATTGTAGGAGTCCAGTTCCGCAACGGTGCGACCATAGGCGGAAGCGTGTTCGGCCGGTTTGGATTCTCTGATATCATTACCTGCCTTCTGGCCCTTGATACCTATGTGGAACTGTACAAGGGAGGCCTGGTTCCATTGGAAGAGTTTTGCCGGATGAAGAGTGACAGGGATATCCTGATCCGTATCCGTATAAAAAAGGATGGAAGAAGAGCAGCCTATGCATCCCAGCGCATATCAAAGACGGATTTTCCTGTGATCGCCTGCTGTGCGTCCAGAAAGTCTGGGAAGCTCTATGTCTCGGTAGGAGCAAGACCGGCAAAGGCGGAGCTTGTTGTACTTGATGAAACTCAGGATTGTTTAAGAGAAGAACTTGCCAAAAGGGCATCAGAAGGCTTTACCTACGGTACCAATATGAGGGGAAGCGGGGCTTATCGGAAGCATTTGGCTGAAATATATATAAAAAGGCTTTTAGAAGCGCTGGATCAGGAGGAACGGTAAATGGAGATCGAATTTACACTGAATGGAAAAATGACGTATGAGGAAACCGCAGATGATACCACCTTATTCCAGCTTCTTAGAAGGAAGGGCTGCTACAGCGTGAAATGTGGGTGTGAAACGGAAAACTGCGGGCTTTGTACGGTGCTTGTCAATGGAAAATCAAGATTATCCTGTTCTTTATTAGCTGCCAGGGCAAATGGCTGCGAGGTGGTAACCTTAGAAGGCGTGGAAAAGGAAGCGAAAGCGTTTGGATCCTATCTTGCGGCAGAAGGAGCAGAGCAGTGCGGGTTCTGCAGCCCAGGGCTTATTATGAATGTGCTGGCAATGGAAAGGGAAGAAATCTGTGATGATCAGGGGATAAAAGAGTACCTGGCCGGGAATTTATGCCGGTGCAGCGGATATATGGGACAGCTTCGGGCCATAAAGAATTATTTAAGCAGAGGAGAAAAAAGGGATGAATTATAAAATGCGTACGGTAAATACTTCTGTGAAAAAGAAGGATGCCATGGCCCTTGTGACCGGAAAGCCTGTATATACTGATGACCTGGCTCCCGGAGACTGC
>POVV01000857.1_pt1 | contig 14973 bp, 17 predicted proteins | sample 1560271 | NCBI WGS metagenome assembly POVV01 (sample SAMN08337232, study PRJNA429181) | Bioreactor metagenome, whole genome shotgun sequencing project. | biome: cows' rumen and soil; feature: anaerobic; isolation source: anaerobic chemostat enrichment culture, galacturonate as sole carbon... | reverse complement strand
TTATATTTTAATTTTATAAGCATAGGTACGATGGGGTACATCCACCAAACAAAACAGTAATTAAAGCTGATTTGTTAAACGGATAAATCGCAGTTTGGTAACTAAAAAGTTACTCTACTTATAAAATCAAATGCGGTAGATACAAATATAGGAGAGTAAATCTATATTTAATTTACTCAGACCTCCAGGAGGAAAAATATGTTTGATCGTAACTGTACTATCAAACTCAAAATCCTTGAATATTGAATAAAACACAAACCAAACATTTATAAAGAATGGCAGTGTATTATTCAAGTTCGTTTGCTGAACTTGATAGTTATAATCATCTGTAGACAATTGTACATGATTAAAAGTACAACAACTGTTATGATCTTCTACAAGAGATGTTTGTGATGTATGATCAGACTTAGGCTCATTTTCGCAGTTGTCCTTAGACATGTTCTCCATCTTGTCACAACAAGAATGATTGGTCTGATTGGGTTTAGCTAAATTAACAGAATAGAAATCACCCGCACAAAAATGCATTGCCAGCACGGGATGAGCCCCTGCGACAAGGATTATAAGTGAAAGTAATACTGATAAAAACCGTTTCATTAACTAAACATATTTACTATAAAATATCTTAACGTACAAATATATACATATACATCAAATATTAGATATAAAAATCTATAAAAAGAAATGATGTGGTCTATTTTTTACAATAGATAGCTTAAACGTTATGTGTAAACCTCTTCATTTCGATTTTGATATTAATAAAACAATATACAGTAAAATTAAGCCTTACTGTATATTGTTGTCGTAAAGGTTTGTCAGCGAATAATAAATTTACTCATCTAACTCAATACGACTAAAATATTGATTATTACTAATGGAACTTATATTTGTATTTCATATATATAATGTTGAAATTAATGGTATGTTTCGAATTATAAAGGCTATTTATCTATTTGCCATTTTAATAAATCGTTTCATTCCGTAATACCCCATAATTAGAGTAAATATCACAATCCCAGATAGACTGAATATTATAGGCATTGTTTCCCCTGCAGAATTAAGAATAAAGCGTAATGCTTCATTGATATATACTAATGGATTAATCAGAGTCAGATATTTTATTACAGGAATTGCCTGAAGTGCTGACCAATTGAAAAATATAGCTCCAGTGAATATTAGAGGCATCAAGAAACCAGGGAACATAGCTGCTATCTGGGTTGGTTTCACGATGGTTCCAACTAATAATCCTAATGTCGCAGATGTAATAGAACTCAGTAATAGTACAACAAATAAAAAAAGGCCACTTGCTACATCTAGTGAAATATTGAGGTGACTACCCATAAATATTAAAGAGATAGGTAGCACAATCAGGGCTCCAATCCAAGACTCAATTATACCTACAAACATTTTAGCCCAAGCTACAATCTTTACATTGACGGGAGCTTGAAGTCTATCTTCTATTTCTCGTGTGTTGTTAAAATCCATTGCTAATGGCACAGCTGTTCCATGAATTCCTGTAACTAACAAACTCATACCTAGTACACCGGGAAACATTTGATTTGGGAAATCAATATCCAATATTCCTATTTGGGGTAGTATAAACCCATATATTAAAATCAAGATAAAAGGTAACATGCCTACTCTAAAGACAAATTCTTTCCAATCTCGGCTTTGGATAAGCAAATCCCGTCTTACCATTATTTTAAACACATTCAATTGATTTAATTTCTTTTCCATAACCTCTTTAATTGTTTTTTTTATCATTAGTTGTCAGATATATAAATATATCATCCAAGGTGGTAGCACTAAGATTGATACTTTCTAGGCTAAGATGTTTATTTTCGATCCATACAAGAAGTTCATTAAGTACAGTCTTACTGTTTTCAGCATATACTATAAAGTTCTTTTCATCTTTGACACTCAGACTAATCACGTCTGGTAGCTTTTTTACTTCATCTACAATTTCGTCTGTCACATAATCTAAAGTAATAGAAATAATCGTTTGGGAAGGAACTAATTCTCTTAACTCCTGTACTGTTCCGATTGCTTTAATTTCTCCCTTGTTGTAAATAGCTACTTTATCTGAAAAACGTTCTGGCTCCTCCATATAATGAGTTGTAAGAAATACAGTTGTATTAAACTCTTTATTCAATCTTAATACCTGTTGCCATAGAACTTCCCGATAGGCAGGATCCAGCCCTGTAGTAGGTTCGTCCAAGAATAAAATTTCAGGTTGGTGCATTATTGCCCTGGCTATTTTCAATCGTTGTGCCATCCCTCCTGAAAAACTTTTGACGTAATCATTTTTCCAATCTGTAAGGCCAAAACTGTCAAGTAGTTCATCAGCCCGATTTTCTGCTTCTGATTGGCTCATCCCAAAATACTGTCCATGATAAATTAAATTCTCACGAGCAGTGAGCCCTCTGTCTAGATTATTATGTTGAGCGACTACCCCGACTTTACTCTTCGCGAAAATTGGATTATCTTTTAATGACTGACCTTGAAAAAAAATTTCTCCTGATGTTGGGGTTAGTTGAGCTGTTAACATATTAATCGTTGTGCTTTTTCCTGCACCATTAGGCCCTAAGAATGAGAATATTTCCCCTTTCATTAGCTCAAAGGATATTTCATTGACAGCAATATGTGGCTCTCCATTCTTTTTGATGTATACTTTCTTAAGGTTCTTTACCTCAAGAATAGTTTCTGATTTCAATTCTTTCATACAATAAACGTCTTATATGATTATATTTTATGTCCCTTAACTTTATGAAACAAAATTATATATAAGCCGATAGTTTATGTTGTAGAATTATAGAAATGATTTGTAAGATTTACACCTCATCTAATGGTTTTCTTTTATCCTCTTTTATTTGTTTAAAATGACTTGGAGTGAGTCCTGTAGTTTTTTTAAATTGGTTACTAAGATATGCAACACTAGAGTAATTAAGACGAAAGGCTATTTCATTCAAAGATAGCTCATCGTAGACCAATAATTCTTTAACTCTTTCGATCCTCTGTGCAATTAAATATTTTTCGATAGTGATACCCTCTATCTTAGAAAAGATATTTGATAAATAACGATAATCATGGTGTAATTCAGTACTCAATATTTCAGAAAGATTTAATTTCAGGCTGTCTTCTTCGTAATGAACACATCGGATGATAATATTTTTAATTTGTTCAATAATTTGGCTTCGGAAATCATCAATCAGTTCAAATCCTAATAAATTTAGGCTATTGATTAATTTGTTCTTCTCTTCTTTAGATAGTTCTCTTTCCAGAGAAACCTCACCCAGTTTAATGCTGTTCGCTTTAATGCCAATTTTTTCCAATTCAGCATTTATCACCAATATACAGCGATTGCATACCATGTTTTTTATAAATATTACAGCCATATTCCCATTATTGATTATATAACAAAACTACAAATTAATATATGCTTTGATAATATTTAGTTGTTGTATTTTTCAGTTTTTAATAGAAGATACTATCTTCTCAAAATAAAAGTTAACCATGTGGCTTTAATTGAAATACGTGATTATATTATTCATATATAATATTACTCTTACAAGGAAAAGAAATAGGTGCTATATGATATATAGAAAGAAAGTTGCAGTTGTATTAATAAGTATTTTCATTAGTATAGTACTAACGAAACCGCGACACTTCATATTCATAGATCACAGCCATTTTTGTTCTGAAACTTCGAAATGTACATCTGAACAGATGTTATCTGATCAGCACCATGATTGCTGTATTTGTCTTTTTTCTTTTTATAATTTACTCCACAAAAACTAGGAGTGTATGGCAGCAGCCCATAAGTGTAGTTATTGCAAAGCTGATTGTTTTGGATCAGATTAAACCATTACTACTACTTATTTTATCGATATCAACACGTAGTCCTCCCAAACTAATTATGTAGCTTATTGTCGCATATATTTGTCTTTACTTATCATATTAAGCGTAGGCGTATATCTACTATGCGTAGTCCAAATACTAAGTTCATAATTACATTCTGCAGATTTATTAATTTAGATTCTTCATTTATTAATGTAATAATTAATATACGATAAATGTTGCGATCTGTTGCTCTGTAATGATGAAAGTATTGTCTTAAAATTCTTGATAGTAATAGATAATATATGCCCTAATTAATATTTTCGATGTGGAAAGGAGCTAAATAAAGATTGAAATTGAAGTGAATAAATATTAGTTTTTGCTATCTTTGAACCTAGCCATGAGGCAGACAATTCATAGACAATAACTGCTTAAAATGCTGTAAAAAAGCGTTTCTAAACTATACCCCTAAAATGCAAGAACGGATAAAACACTGCAACTCTCTGATTCAATGGCGATAACTTCATTATTCCGCATTCCTCTGCAAGCAGTAAAAAAGCAAAATATTGTGTATTCAGGAAGACTTTCCGTTACGAATGCGTTACCTGTTTTTTACCTGTCTGTGATACTAAACAATGATAATCCCGTGAAAGAAAAAAGATTCCTGCCAGTTTTGAAGGCAATTCCGGTGTTATGCAGGTTTTAAACCTGAAATCGGATTCTTATTCACTGAATCACAATATCTTGCTTATGATTGATTAGCTCAATAACAGTTAATTTTGTAACCTGTAAAAGAGTTAATTATGTCAGAAGTAAAAGTAAGTTTCTACCTCAAACGAAATGAGGAGAAAGCGGACGGAACGGTTCCTGTTCTGGGACGTATCCGCATCGGGAAATCAATGGTGCAGTTCAGTGCCAAAGTTAGTGTTCCAGTATCCCTTTGGGATACTAAACCCGGCAGAGCCATTGGTAAGAGCAAGACCGCCTTGTCGGTCAATACTTTGCTGGATAAGATTTGTGTCGCCGTCCATTCTTCCTACAAAGAATTGTTATCCCGAAAAGACAACATATCCGCCAGGGATGTGAAGAATGCATTTCAAGGGATAGCTTCCGAGCAAGACACACTAATCAAGTATTTTGAAGCTCACAACGAAGCTTATGAGAAAACCGTCGGAATAAAACATGCGGTAGGAACTTACAAACGTTTTTTGACCTCACTAGGGCATTTAAGACGTTTTATGCGCAAGAAATACAATATTGCTGATATTCCCTTTCAGGCAATGACTCCTTCCTTTGTCGCTGATTATGACTACTACCTGCGAATCGAACTCCGCCTTGCCAACTCAACGATAATAAACACAATCGTTCACTTGCGTAAAATAGTGAAATTGGCAATAAATGACGGACTTATCCGCATGGATCCGTTTACTGGCTATGAGTTTATAACTTCTCCTCTTGTGCCAAAATCATTGACAGCACAGGAGTTGAAAATACTAATCAAAGCGAAACTCTCCCGACCCAACCTGAATTTCATCCGTGACATGTTTTTATTTTCAGCCTTTACCGGAGTAGCATTCAGCGATATGCGTAACCTGACAGAGAAAAACATCGCCCAAGCGGAAGACGGCGTTTGGTGGATACATACCCACAGGCAGAAGACCGGAACGCCCTGCCATATCCCATTACTTGAAATCCCGCTTGAATTAATCGAAAAATACCGGGGCTTGGGAAAAGACGGGAAATTGTTTCCAATGATCAGTTGCAGTAAGACCAATATCTACCTGAAACGAATAGCAAAGGAATGCACTATAAATAAGCTGATTACATTCCATCAAGCCCGTCATTCATATGCTTCCGTGGTTACGCTCTCGCAGGGTGTACCTATAGATACGGTCAGGGAATTGTTAGGACACAGGGACTGGCGGGCTACCCGTATTTATGTACAGGTGAATAATGAAAAAATAGGAAAAGATATGCGTTCTCTGAATAAACGTCTGTCCGGTAAATTCTCTATGCCGGATAATAACGAGATGTCAAATGATCTATCTATCAACAAATAAGGAAAAATAATATGAGTACAAACAATACCACCACTTACAGCACATTTGCCGTCTTGTTTTATATCAATCGGCAGAAAGTAAAGAAAAACGGATTGTGTTCCCTGATGTGCAGGATCTCCATCAATGCAGAAATCGCCCAGTTTTCAGCTGGAATAGACCTTGACCCGGCATTATGGGATGCGAAAGTCTATCGCATGACCGGTAGAAGCCGTCATGCAGGGGAAGTAAACCACCATATAAAACAACTAACGGAAAAGATTCATCAATTTCACAAGGAGATATTGGACGAACAGGGATATATTACGGCAGAGCTTATTAAGAATGCAGTAACTGGTATCGGGCGTAAGAAAGAGAATTTGCTAGAACTGTTCCGACAGCATAATGAAGAATATAGCAAGAAAGCAGGAATCAATCGGGCTGAGAAGTATATTGTCATTTATAAGACAGTTTACAAACATGTCGAGCGTTTTATCTTGACTCATTATGGAGTGGAAGATATTCCGCTACGAAAACTCGAATTGTCATTCATCGAGAAATTCGATACCTATTTACGTGTTGAACTGGGATTTGCAGCACATACCATATCTACCTATACGATTATCCTGCGAAAAATGGTACGGCTGGCAATCGGTCAGGGAATACTACGAAAAAATCCCTTCGCCACTTTTATACCTGAACAACCGCCACGCAAACGCAGACACATGACACAGGAAGAACTGGATAAGTTTATGTGTACTCCGATAGCTTCCAAAGCCCTGTGTCATACACGGGATATGTTTGTGTTTTCGACCTTTACCGGACTCGCATACGTAGATTTGTGTAATCTTTCCCTGCAGCACATCTATAAGGAACGCAACGGGAGTATGTGGATACGGATCAAAAGACAGAAAACAGGTTCGGAATGCAACATTCAATTATTGGATATACCGATACAAATTATTGGAAAATACAAGCCTGAACAAAAGGGAGATAAGATATTTGATACCCGGAGTATTACAACAGTAGAGGTGAATCTTAAAAAGATAGCGAAGCTATGCGGGATAGAAAAGCAAATCACCTACCATATGAGCCGTTATAATTTTGCGACCCTTATTACGCTCTCACAAGGCGTTCCGCTGGAAACCGTCAGCCGGATGATGGGACATAAATGTTTTCGTACTACCCAGATTTATGCCAGTCTTATTCGGCAAAAGATCAATGAAGATATGAAGCGGCTAAGTGAACGTATCGGAAGGCAGTACAAGCTGCCCGATAATGAAACAAGAGATAATGATATAAAATACCAAAAGACAAAAGCTAATCGGATATGGAAAGAGGAACAATAACAATCAAAGGTAAAGACGTTGTAATCAATGCTCCCCATAATGAAATATGGATGAGACAGCACGAGCTTGCGGATTTATTCCAATGCTTTGTCAGTAAAATAAACGCAAATGTTCGGGCAATTCTGAAAAGCGGGGTGCTGGATGAGACAAAAGTCTGTCGGACTTATTACTACAAAAACGGCAATTCTGTAGAGCAATATAATCTGGAAATGATTGTTGCCTTGTCTTTCAGAATCCGGTCTTATAATGCGGATGCGTTCCGGGAATTTATAGTCACTAAGGCTACTGCCGATACGTCCACAAAGCAAATCCTTATATACAGTGACTGGAATCAGAATGCGATGTTGAACTAAAAAGAATTCAGCATGTATAATAATATGGCAGGCTTCTCCATTTTGAAAGCCTGCCATTTTTATGGATCCACTTTCATCTGAACACAAAGAAAACAGAAGGGAATAGAACAACAAGGCTGAACCCTGTGGGTATTTAGCCAAATCTTCCTTTTTCGTTTCCACGAAAAAGAGTATTTACCAAAATAGCCTTGTCTTATTTATTCTCCTTCTGTTAAGAGGTGTTTATCAGTCGAAAAAGGATAAAATATTCAAAGGGTTAGTGTTTGCGGAAGTGCCTACCTGAATTTATCCCTGTATCCGTCCTCCAGCAGTTTCTCAATATCAGAAGAGCGATATAATATCTTACCGCCTAACTTGATATAGGGAATGCGCCCCTCGTTCCGATAGTCCTGTAAACTCCTCCGGCTCAATTTCAATTTCACAGATAGTTCTTCATCCGTGTAGAAACTATCTCCGTTCAGGGTTGGTTTCTTGGATGTGAATAGCTTCTCCATCGCAGCGGATAGCCGTTCGAGTGAAAGGAAAAATCCCTTGACTCGTTCGTTGTTCTCTCTTGTAATTAACTCATTACTCATAAAATTCTGTTTTTTTGTAGGTTTATATTTTGTTTCAACATTTCATATAACTGCCCCAGCCAGCTATAAATAAGCCATAAGGAGAGTGTTCGGGCTCCATCCGGTATCGTTTCATTCCTATATATACATAAGATCCGTCTTCGCCCGAATCAATTCCATAGCAGGAGAAGCTGCCCCGCTCAGATTCTTTGTCATAGGCATAAGCAAGAAGGTAATACCGCCCGTCATATCCCCGAAAGATATAAACATCCGGATTTCCATTTACGCTCTCCCAACCGCCTATCCAGGAAGCTAAGTTTAAGTTTGATTGATAATCTTCCACTCTCATATCTGTTTCCCTTTATGCTTTGCCTGTTTCCGTTTTTCTTCCACAACAGGAAGAATCTTTTCCACATCGGCAGGTTTGTAATAAGTTTTGTGGTTGATTTGGGTATATGCCAGCGTACCATTGTCCCGAAGCGTTTGAAGCGTTCGCTTCGAAATGTTCAGGAGCCGGCATACGTCCTGATTATCCAACCACTCTTTCATATCCCTGTTTCCATGCAAGCGGCAAAGAGTTTCCATCCGGCTTGCAAAATTTTCGAATTTCGAGAGCATAGCCTCGAATGTTTCGGCATCTACATTGATTATTTGCATTGCTTTATTATTAAATTTATAATTCATATTTCTCTATTCTCATCCAAAATTACATCTCCCGTTCCTACCCGGAAAGAGATTGGTTTCGTATGCAATCGGACACAGTATTTTTCTACCATATCCTCTCTTCCTGCGGTGCTATTTTCAACGTTTCGCTGGCGAAGTAAAACAGAAAAGTTTGTACCGCCATGGATTCTAAATCAGGTGGCAGTGTTTGGCACCGATTTGGATGTGTGTGGCATCGAAGTCCCGTATTTTTCATCTTCTTTTTTACTCTCTTTTACGAAGTAAAGTAGAAAAACTCATACCTCAATGACTCAACAACCCTCTGCGTACTTTTGTCCGGGATTGTCTTCCAAGTTTCTGCGATTCATATGATCCACTTTCTAAAAACAGGGTGTTTTGTTGGTATATTACTACTAAATCGGAAAATCAATACAATCTGCACCGATTACATAGAAATCAAAGTAGAAAGATATTGCAGAATATTCCATACAAACCCACTTCAAATACTTTCCTGATTAATAGTCGTTTATTTGCAACCGACAATCGGCTTCCTGTGTAATCGGAAGCCACAGTATTAATAATTCAAATTACAAAAAGCATGGAAAGAAAAGATTCCAACAACACTGTACAAACAAACAGTACAGAGAAAAAACAAGTGCCGAGTGATTGGCTACCGACTTCGGGAGGAAAAACAAAATCTTCTGAACCAACCAACAAAGAGATGGATGTCGAGTTTCAGAAGATGCTTGAAGAGGGTGTCATTGATGGAATTAGTCCGAATCGTAATGATACTGAAGAACCGGAACATAGTATTGGCAACAATGACATTATCCTATCAGAGGGCAGAAACAATGCAACGGACAGTTTGCAAACAGATTTACAAAAACAGGCAGTGCCGACAAGTTCAACAGCATCAGCTATGTCAAAACGCATCAGTGGCAAACAACGGAAAGAATTGTTGGAAGAATATCGGGAAACCTTCCTGCAAATTCCAACGTTGGAAGACCGCAAGCCCGTATTTATCAGCCGTGAGGTGCGAGATCAGTTGGATGAGATTGTTCGCCGTTTAGGCGGACGGCGCATGAGCCTGTCGGGCTTTATCGAGAACTTAGCTCGCCACCATCTTGAAATATACCATGATGATGTTGAGGTATGGAAGAAGCTATAACCTCATATTTTGGTTATAGCTTGGCTAAAGGAGTAAGCCTGTGTCGCGTTTGACGGCTTACTTTTCTAAAGGGAACACCTCCGTGTTCGTTTTAGAGGAGCGAGGTTATGTTTTCATTGCATGAAAACCCTCGCTTTGGCTTTCGCCAAAGGGAAAATTGCTCCCGCTGGTCGGCAATTTCTAAAAAAAGAATCGATTTTAACATTCATCGAATTGACAGAAGACAATAACGATAAGAAGAAAAAGAACGGACGCCCGAAGAAGAGTTCCGTGAGCCGGAAGAGCAAGACCATCGGCGTCTGCTTTTCCGAGCCGGAACTCTATACCCTTCGGCACCGGGCAAAGGAAGCCAAACTTCCGCTTAGCGTTTATTGTCATGATGCGATCCTGAACGGAGAAATCAAAGAACCACTCAAAAAAGAGGAATTGGATATACTCCGAAGTCTTGCCAATATGGGAAACAACTTGAATCAACTCGCTAAGACTGCCAAGTTTTTAACTGTAAAACGGCTCGAAAACGAGGCTCAAACAATACTTGAAAGCATACAAAATATCATAAATAAGCTATCCGATGATTGGAAAAATAGTAAAAGGAAGAAGCTTTAAGGGCTGTATTTCGTATGTAATAGATGCGAAAGATGCAAAGATTTTGGCAAGCGAAGGAGTGTTAGAGACCGATAAGGGATCTATTATCAATAGCTTTTATATGCAGAGTTTGCTGAATCCGAAGCTATCAAAATGTGTCGGACATATCCCGCTAGCATTCTCTCCCGATGATAAAGAACGACTGACCGACCAATTCATGGAACGATTAGCAAAAGAGTATATGAAAGCAATGGGCATTGAGAATACTCAGTACCTTATCGTCCGCCATAACAATACGAGCCACCCACATCTGCATATCGTGTTTAACCGGGTGGACAACGACGGCAAAACCATATCTGATAAAAACGACCGATACCGGAATGAAAAGGTCTGCAAACAACTCAAAGACAAGTATAACCTAACTTACGGCAAAGGAAAGGATAATGTCAATGTACAAAAATTGAAGGGAGCGGAACAAACCAAATATGAAATCTATCATGCAATTAAAGCAGCTCTTCCAAAAGCTAAGAACTGGCGACAGTTTGAATCTCTATTAGATAAGCAGGGAGTATCCATAGAATATAAACGAAAAGGGCAAACAGATGAGGTACAGGGTATCTCATTCAAGAAAGACAATCATTCTTTCAAAGGTTCGGATGTTGACCGGAAATTCAGCTATTCTAAGTTGGATGCAGTCCTAAATGAAAACAATCATAGTCAAGAACAGCAGATAATCATTCCGGCAGAAACTCAAAACACAGGCAGTAATCTTTCGGAAAACATTGTATCGGGAGTAGCCGATGCACTGTCAAGTGTTGGTGGTTTATTCGACATTCAGCCCTCAAATCAGGGCGAGAACGAAGCGGAATACTTGCGTCAGCAGGCATTAAAAAAGAAAAAGAAGCCTGAAAAGCGCAGAGTAATGAGAAGATAAAACGAAAAAATAACAAAAAAACAGATAATAGTATGAGTAAATCAGTATCAAACGATGCTTTATGGGAAAAGTTATCGGAAATAGAAGAGACAATAAACGAGTGTTTAAAGGAACAGAAAGCACCAGTTCAGGCACAGGAGCAAAGAGATTTAACTCCTGAAATAAAGGCAACTAAAGATGAGATAATCGAAAAATTAGAGAAATACATTCAAGGACTCGGAACCCATTGTGATAAACATTTTAAGTTTCTTCAATCGAAAGTAGGCAAGTTAGAGAATGATATGGCTGATGCAATTGCTTGTCTGGTGCATCTGATAAAAGAGTCGGAGAAACAGCAGAATGAGAAAAATGCCCAATCGTATTTCAAATTCAGGTTTTTTAAAGTTAAAAAGACTTCTCTTGTGACAGCTGTTCTTGGCATACTTGTTTTTATCCTCACCTTATTCAGTATGAAGCAGCAAAACGATTATTCACTCCTGATAAACGAATATTATAGGCAGAGGATTGAGGCAAGAGAGATACAAGAAAAAACTGATAGTCTCCGGATAGAAAATCCGGATATAAAGAAGAAATAGGTCTTTTGGGGGCAGGTTATTTAAAAAGCAAATGGTTTTCATTACATATCCCCTGAAATTTCCTATCTTTGGAGACGAATTAAAAAGAGTAATCCGATGAAAATGAATCGAATTAAGGAAATTTTGCAGGAAAAGGGATTAACGCAAGTATGGCTTGCCAAAGAACTTGATAAAAGTTTCAAGATGGTCAATGCTTATGCTTGTAACCGGAAACAGCCGAGTTTGGAGACCTTGTTTCGGATTTCGGATTTGTTGCAGGTTAACGTGAAGGATTTATTAATAGACAACAATAAGAAATAGTTATATGGCAAAAAATAATACTGCGGAAATTGGATTTGAGAAAGAAATTTGGAAAGCCGCTGACCTTCTGAGAGGAAATATGGACGCATCTGAATATAAATCGGTTGTATTGGGGCTTATATTTCTAAAATATATTTCTGATCGTTTTGAGGCGAGGTATCAAGAATTAGTAGAAGAAGGAGATGATTTTGAGGAAGACAAAGACGAATACACCTCCAAAAACATCTTTTTTGTTCCGCAGGAAGCAAGATGGAGTATTATCTCAGAAGCAGCCCATACGGCAGAAATTGGAACGGTAATAGACAATGCCATGCGTTTAATAGAAAAAGAAAATATTAGATTAAAAGGCATTCTCCCCAAAAACTTTGCCCGCCCTGAACTTGATAAAAGACGATTGGGTAATGTGGTTGATTTATTTACCAATATTCAAATGAAAGAGCATGGCAACAGTAAAGACATATTGGGGCGTGCTTATGAATATTGTCTATCCAAATTTGCAGAGGCTGAAGGAAAGCTTGCAGGAGAGTTTTATACGCCGGCGTGTATTGTTCAAACATTGGTAGAGGTTCTTAAGCCATATAGCGGTCGGGTATATGATCCGGCTTGTGGTTCAGGAGGAATGTTTGTACAATCGGCAAAATTTATTGAAAAGCATCAAGGAAACATCAATGATATTTCTGTTTTTGGGCAAGACAGCAACCCAACCACCTGGAAAATGGCTCAAATGAATTTGGCTATTCGAGGCATAGAAGCTGATTTAGGAAAATTTAATGCGGATACTTTCTTTGACGATCAGCATCCAACCTTGAAAGCAGACTTTGTTCTTGCCAATCCGCCATTTAATCTTAGCGACTGGGGAGCTGACAAATTACAAGAGGATGTTCGTTGGAAATACGGTATACCTCCTGCTGGGAATGCCAACTTCGCTTGGTTGCAACACATGATTCATCATTTATCTCCCAAAGGAAAAATAGGAATGGTTCTCGCCAATGGCTCTTTATCTTCTCAGACAGGAGGTGAAGGAATAATCCGCGAAAACATTATTAAAGCAGATTTAATTGAGGGGATTGTAGCTTTGCCTGCACAATTATTCTATACTACCGGAATACCCGTATCTATTTGGTTTTTGAATAGGAATAAAAATCAAAAAGGAAAAATACTGTTTGTTGATGCAAGAAATATGGGAACAATGATAACCCGAAAACTTCGAGAACTAACAAACGATGATATTACAAGAATTGCCGACACATTTGATGCTTTCGAAAGTGGCACACTCGAAGATGAGAAAGGTTATTGCAGTGTTACAACTTTAGAAGAAGTGGCAAAGCAAGATTATATACTTACACCCGGTCGATATGTTGGTGTCGCCGACACAGAAGATGATGGAGAGCCATTTGAAGAAAAAATGTTGCGACTTACAGGTGAACTATCCGATCTTTTTGAAAAATCACATGAATTAGAAAATGAAATTCGCAAACAACTGAAGAGCATCGGATTTACAATATAGAACCATATTTTCTTCGGTTTAATAATCACTTTAAAATTGAAGAAATATGAAAGAGAAATTAATTAACGAAATTGAGAACGCAATGTCAGGAATTTTATCATTTGAACAAACAGCGCAGTTAAGCACTTCGCTATTGCAAATACTCAGCAAATACAATGTAGTTGCTGATGGAGATACTTTGCATGAGGACTTTGCCTCAAATGCCAGATTGCTCGAAATTTTCCTGTCAGCTAAACAAGTTGAAGGTTGTTCCATTAAAACTATCAGGTACTACGAATCAACCATTCGCCATTTGTATAAGGATATGCCTAAAAATGTATCTGATTATACAACAGAAGATATTCGTGCATATTTGGCTGTATTTCAGAGTAAACGAAAATCCAGTAGAGTAACGATAGACAATATTAGGCGTATCTTTTCTTCTTTCTTTGCTTGGTTAGAAGAAGAGGATTATATTCTGAAAAGTCCGGTAAGACGTATTCATAAAGTAAAAACCGGAACGCAAGTAAAGGAAGTACTAAGCGATGAAGCATTGGAGACTCTTCGAGACAACTGTAAGCATATTCGAGATTTGGCAATTATTGATTTGCTATCATCCACAGGTATACGTGTTGGAGAACTTGTCAAACTGAATCGTAATGACATTAATTTTCAAGAAAGAGAATGTATTGTCTTCGGCAAAGGGAATAAAGAGCGAATGGTATATTTTAATGCCCGTACAAAAATACACCTTCAACAATACTTAAAATCACGCAAAGATAAAAATCCAGCACTTTTTGTTTCTTTAGCTAAGCCCCATAATCGGTTAGAAATCTCAGGTGTAGAATTGCGCTTGCGAGAAATTGGACGGAAACTCAAAATAAACAAGGTTCATCCACATAAATTTCGACGAACGTTAGCAACAATGGCAATAGATAAAGGAATGCCAGTAGAACAAGTTCAGCGCCTACTAGGTCATGTTAAAATTGACACCACCATGCATTATGCTATGGTCAATCAAAATAACGTAAAAATATCTCATCGCAAATTTATCAACTGATCATGTGGACTTACTCTATAACACATAGTTACAATCAACATTTTTCGGCAAAGAGAACGAGAAATGATAATTTAGA
>POVV01000856.1_pt1 | contig 15004 bp, 17 predicted proteins | sample 1560271 | NCBI WGS metagenome assembly POVV01 (sample SAMN08337232, study PRJNA429181) | Bioreactor metagenome, whole genome shotgun sequencing project. | biome: cows' rumen and soil; feature: anaerobic; isolation source: anaerobic chemostat enrichment culture, galacturonate as sole carbon... | reverse complement strand
TCATCCTTGGTAAAACCGGTGGCACCGACTTTTGTGGTTCCATCTTTAACTCCTGTATTGAGTTAACCCTGTGAGCAACGTCAATAATATGTAATCTAGTCAACAGGTCTTTCAGTATTATTGTATTAGGGGTTTCATCTTCCCTGAATATCTACTGCTATAATGATTAATTAATCGTTATCTATAAAGACAATGTACCAAGTGCATAGTATGACGCGCGCCGGAGCAAGACAATAATCGAGCAGCGTTAACCGCCACTTTATTGGCTTTTCACCTTAATCATTGAATAAATCAGGAAGGAATTCTTATGTACGATAACCTCATCAGTCTCGGCATTACGAATCCAAAGCAGATTGATCGCTACAGTCTGCGTCAGGAAGCCAGCAATGATATTTTGAAGATCTATTTTCGGAAAGAAAAAGGTGAATTCTTTGCTAAAAGCGTCAAATTTAAATACCCGCGCCAACGTAAAACTATTTTAGCCAATCCGGGTGCTGAAAAATCGTATAAAGAAGTGCATGAAATCAGCCCTAATCTGCGTTACGTAATAGAAGAATTAGACCAGATTTGTCAGGGTGAAAAGATTGAAATAGATATCAAACAAAAAATTCTTGCTGACCTGCGCCACTTAGAGCAAGTGGTAACGCATAAAATTGCAGAAATAGAAGCCGACCTGGAAAAGCTTACCCATAAAGACAAATAGGCTTCAGGTCGCTGGGTGCAGCTAACAAAGATGCGGCTTGAAGTATGACGGAGATAAAACCTGATAAGCGCAGAGTCGCCCTATCGGGTTTTATATTTTAGGCAGCCATAGTTAATGATTTTTGGCTGCCTGAAAAATACTTATTTTACTAATGAGCCCCAATGCTCAATCCAGCCAGCGGCAAAAACTTCAGGCTCAGGCACTTCTGTTGCATCAATCAGTAAAACATCAGCCAAGCGGCTCGCCCCTTGCTCTTGCAGCAAAGCATCAAACTGTTTACCCGCACCGCAAAAATTATCGTAGCTGCTATCACCTAACGCAATCACACCGTACTTCAGCTCAGGTTGATGGCCCAGCTGTTCTTTTATATCAAAAAACAGGGAGGCGATAGAATCAGGAAGGTCGCCCTGCCCGGTAGTTGATGTGACAACCAGCACATATGCCTGTTGATACGCTTTCCACTCTTCCAGCGTTCCCTCATCAAATACCGTTACCTCATTGCCAAGATCCTGAAGCACTGCTTGCGCTTCTTCAGCAACCATCTGCGCATTGCCATAAACGGTTCCAACGAAAATTCCAATCTTTGCCATGAGGTTTCTCTCTGCGTCTAAAGGGGGATTAACTAAGCTCTGTATCCTGTATTATTGGCCGAATAAATTCAACCTCATGATACGCAGGGCATTGTTCTTGCCAGTTAAAATGAGTCATTAAATGCTGCCAGCGTTGTTCCCAAGGCGCAGAAATCACTAACCGCTCTCCGGTTACCGGATGATTTAGGGCTAAATGACTCGCATGTAACATCAGGCGCTGGCAGTCAAAATGTTCCGCTAAGGCACGATTATGGCGAAGATCTCCATGCCTGCTGTCACCGATAATCGGGTGAGAAATATGAGCCATATGTCGGCGTAACTGGTGCTTACGCCCGGTTTCAGGGCTGAGCTCAACTAAACTATAGCGAGCAGAATCATATCGCCCGACACGAATAGGGACTTCAACCTGAGACAATGTCGTGTAGTGGCTGACAGCCTGCTGAGCCTCCCGATCTTCTTTCGCAAACTTATCAGCAACTTTGTCCAGTTCCTCCACTAAGGCGTAGTCAATCGTCCCTGACTCATTCACATAGCCGCGCACCACCGCATGGTAAATTTTATTGATCTGGTGCTGTTCAAACTGCTGTGAAAGCTGATGGGCAACCTCGCTCGACAGCGCCATCAACAAAACGCCGGATGTGGGTCGGTCTAAACGATGCACGGTAAAAACGTGCTGACCGATTTGATCACGCACCGTTTGCATCACGACGACTTTTTCATTCCTATCTAACCAGCTACGGTGCACTAACCAACCGCTAGGCTTATTAACCGCAACCAGATGCTCATCTTGATATAGGATATCTAACATTGATTATTTTCTTTATTAAGCACTTGGTCGATGTTTTGAAGTGCAGCAATAAGGGGCTGGAAATCCCCAGACCGCTTAGCAAATGAAACTTCAAAATAGGGCGTAATGGCAATATTAGTCGGAAGTGGTTGCTCGCTTTCTAAAATTGCCCGCATGCGAGGAATAAATACCCACTGTAGCCACTCTTCAGGCTCCATGGTATCAATGCAAAAAGGCTCATGACTATCAAAGGCGGTCAACGCCGGAGGTACCGGGTTCCAAAGTGTCGACTCCTGCATCAGTTGCTCTATCTCTGTTAACAGCTGCCATACCTGATTTTCTAAGCTCATACTTCTCCCATCAACGAATAAAATACTTTAGAGCAATCTAGGCCCCGAATAGTGGGTAATCATACCAGCTTGGCCTCAAGGGGTAAAAATTGACGAGAATAAAAATAGAAAGGAAAAAGGGCCCACTGTTTACACAGTGGGCCCTGTTCGTTTTATAGCAATCCAGCTACTCGTTTGCTTCCCTGCTCAATCCTTGAAAACAGTGTCCTATTGGTTATCCTAACCACGCTATCCTTTGCGGCGTCCTACTTTCGTCCTGACTCATCATCCCTGCATCATCCTGATGCCTATCCTTGCTAGTCTTCCTGACCCCCTACTATCCTAGTAGGTTCTCATTCTCCGTCCTGGAGGTGTCCGTAAGTTCAATCCTTAAACTGTCCTACCATCATCCTGATGGTCTATCCTTGTTGGTCTTCCTGACGACTCACAGCCTTGTAAGTACTGATTCTCCATCCTGGAGATGTCCGTTAGTTTCATCCTGAACTGTCCTGCTATCATCCTGATAGCTTGTCCCTGATAATCTTCCTGACTCACCTATCAATCCTGATAAGCTTTTCTATCTCCGTCCTGGAGGTGTCCGTTAGTTCAACCTTAAACTATCCTGTCATCTTCCTGATGACATCCAGAGCTCTTCCTAAGCTAATCCTTTTGCTTTATCCTAAAGCCTGTATCGTCCTGATACATCCCTTGGTGTAGTGCTCCGTTTCCTTGAACATAGAATCGCTTATTTTCCCGATGCTCACAATATACCTCAGAGACTCACATCCAATTTAATCGGGTGTAAGCCACAAAAAAACGAATCAATGCATTGATAAATAAGAATTCTTAAAATTGAAGGCTTACGCAATAAGCGTGATGTCTCACAGCGCTTGTGAGACATATCCTACAAGGAGTCGGTCATTTCGTGTAAGACGGGCATCTTAAAATGAAGGTTTTGCAAGCAAACCTGATTCAGGGATCAAAAAAATCGACTAAATCAGGTTCAAAAAGTAAGTTTTAATCAGGCTTTCTTTATGCGGGGCTGTAAGTCTTGTAAGAATGCCGCCAAAGAAGGAGCCAGTACTTCACGTTTTTTAGTTCCGAAATGTTCAAGTATCACTTCACCCGTGAGGTTGCATACCGAAACCATATCCATTTCTGAGTCAGTGGTCGCAATAAACAGCGTAGGTGATAACTTTAACCGGCGCTGAGTCACTAAATGACCAATCAGATTTTCCTGAAGGCGAATAAAGTCCTCGTCACTCCAGACCTGAATTAACGTTAGTTCAAGATCGTTAAAACTGCCAGCCATATCACCCGCATATTGCTCAGTATAGAAAGCAGTACACTCATCTCTTAAGACAATGTCGATGGCACGAGCCACGTTTGCCAGCGTTTTCTCTGACTCAAAAGGCAGAGGAAGCCAAAGTACCTCCTCGTCTTGGGTTGTCAAAATACAGGGAGAGGCAACGCCATAAAGCTCGTCACTGGCCGGTTCGTGCCCGGTCTCTTTTTGCCACAAATCAATAAAGGAGGAGGTAAACTGAGTTAATGCGGAGATTACTGGATATGTCATATTTCTCTCAAAGATTGCGTTACACTATAGCTAATTTTTACGATTATATAGATATATACCATATCGGGGTAATAGTATGACTTCCCATTATCAGGACCATCAGGCGCTTTCGAACCTGACCTTAGGCAAGAAAACGGCTTACATAGATAACTACGATGCCACATTATTACAGGCTGTTCCTCGTAGTTTAAACCGTGAACCACTGGGGCTGACCCCGGATAACCTTCCTTTTCACGGCGCAGATATATGGACCCTGTACGAGTTATCATGGCTGAATTCTCGCGGTCTGCCACAGGTTGCCGTTGGCGAAGTCAGGATTTCATCGGACAGTGCCAATCTAATCGAATCTAAAAGCTTTAAGCTCTATCTGAATAGCTTTAATCAGACGCGTTTTGATAACTGGGAACAGGTGAATCATGTTTTATCGCGTGACTTATCTCAGTGCGCACAAGGTAAAGTAAACGTAACCCTATTCCGTTTAGATCAACTAGAAGGCCAGTCCATCGGGGCTTTTGCCGGTGAGTGTATCGACGATCAGCCCATCGAGATCGACAATTACCAGTTCGATGACAAACTGCTTTGTCATGGGGTTACTGATACCAAGTTGCTGGTTAAAGAGCAGTTAGTCAGCCACTTACTGAAATCAAACTGCCTGATCACCAATCAGCCCGACTGGGGTTCGGTCCAAATCAGCTATCAGGGGCCAAAGATAAATCGGGAAGCCCTGCTACGATATTTGGTCTCATTTCGCCACCATAATGAATTTCATGAGCAGTGCGTAGAGCGTATTTTTAATGATATCCAGAGCTACTGCCACCCGACTCATTTAACGGTATATGCTCGCTATACCCGACGAGGCGGACTCGATATCAATCCTTACAGAACCAATGAAGCCTTTAGGCCGACGGTTGAAAGGCTAGTCAGGCAATGATTAAACGAGTGATTTAATCGTCTAGAACAGAATATGCATTATAAAATCATAATATTACGTGCGACTTCGCAATCCTTATGTAAATGCAGGTAAAAAGCATAAATTTACTGTTCATGGTTCCCATAACATCAGTAAAGTAGTACAAACAGATAAAATCAGTGATTACACTTATCTGACTATTCATCTATATCTCGCCTCAGGGCGTTTTGATTTAATAATGGGTTCTTACTGACCTATTTATCAGTATCAGGGAGTTGGTTTGATTACACATATTAGTCCGCCATTAGGCTCAATGGATCTATTATCACAGCTTGAAGTAGATACCTTAAAACGAACGGCCAGCAGCAATCTTTATCACTTATACCGTAACTGTTCACTGGCCGCGCTGAATGCAGGTAGCCAAACAGACAACAGTAAAGAGCTGCTTGAACGCTATAAGTCATTTGATATTAACGTACTCCGCCGGGAACGTGGCGTTAAGCTAGAACTGATTAACCCACCGGAAGAAGCATTCGTCGATGGCCGAATGATTCGCTCTATTCAGGCAAATTTATTTGCCGTTATGCGCGATATTCTGTTTGTGAACGGACAGCTCTCACAGGCATACAAAGCTCAGCAACTTAGCCCGGACAGCCCGATTCATTTAACCAATTTAGTCTTCTCGATTCTGCGTAATGCCCGCGCATTACACGTTGGAGAAGCACCCAACATGGTGGTTTGCTGGGGCGGTCACTCTATTAATGAAAATGAGTATCTGTATGGCCGAAAAGTCGGCAATCAGCTAGGCCTGCGTGAATTAAATATTTGCACCGGATGTGGTCCTGGTGCGATGGAAGCACCGATGAAAGGCGCTGCCGTTGGCCATGCTCAACAGGGTTATAAAGACAGTCGATTTATCGGTTTAACCGAACCTTCGATTATTGCCGCTGAACCGCCGAATCCGTTAGTTAATGAACTGATTATCATGCCGGATATCGAAAAACGTCTGGAAGCCTTTGTGCGCATCGCCCACGGAATTATTATTTTCCCGGGCGGCGTAGGTACAGCAGAAGAGTTACTCTATCTGCTTGGTATTTTGATGAATCCGGAAAATAAAGACCAGAAGCTCCCTCTGATTCTGACCGGACCAAAAGAGAGTGCGGACTATTTCCACGTACTGGATAAGTTTATTCAAAATACTTTAGGTGATGACGCCCGTAAGCACTACAGCATCATTATTGGCGATCCGGAAGAAGTCGCTCGCCAAATGAAGCACGGTATGTCAGCAGTTAAAGAGAGTCGCAGAGCCAACGGTGATGCTTATAGCTTTAACTGGTCAATCAAAATCGCCTCTGACCTTCAGCATCCGTTTGAGCCAACCCATGAAAATATGGCAAATCTCAATCTGCACCCGAACCAACCACCGGAACAGCTGGCAGCCGCACTACGCCGGGCATTCTCTGGTATCGTTGCCGGTAATGTTAAAGACGTCGGTATTCAGGCGATTGAACAATATGGCCGCTTTAAGATCCATGGCGATCCGGCAATGATGAAACACATGGATAGCCTGCTACAGGGATTTGTTGCCCAGCATAGGATGAAGCTCCCCGGCACGGCTTACACCCCGTGTTATGAGATCTGTTCATAATCCGCTGGTAACCCTGTTTATTTTAATCCTGCCGGAGCTTGTCTTCGGCAGACACAGGATGCTCCACCACTCATTATGTCTATTCACCTACTGATTGTTGATGCACTAAATCTGATTCGCCGAATTCATGCGGTTCAGGGTTCTCCATGCCAGCAAACCTGTATACGTGCTTTAGAGCAGTTAATACAGCATAGCCAGCCAACCCATGCCGTTGCCGTATTTGATGATGAAAAACGTAATACCGGCTGGCGTCATCAGTGCTATCCGGACTATAAAGCCGGGCGTTCTCCAATGCCGGATACGCTTGCCGAGGAGTTGCCACAGCTTAGAGAAGCATTTGAACAGGCCGGAGTGGCCTGCTGGCAATCCGTTGGCGATGAAGCGGACGATTTGGCCGCTACGCTGGCCCATAAGGTAAGCCAATTAGGTTATCAGGTAACCATTGTGTCAACCGATAAAGGCTACTGCCAGCTTCTGGCCCCGACGCTACGCATTCGTGATTATTTTCAAAAGCGCTGGTTAGATATGCCCTTTGTAGAGCAAGAGTTTTCCGTCTCTCCCCTACAGCTGACAGATTTCTGGGGATTAGCCGGTATCAGCAGCAGTAAAATTCCGGGCATCGCCGGAATTGGCCCTAAAGCGGCGTCAACATTGCTTAGCCAGTATGGTTCTCTAGACCAAATTTACCAACAGATAGACAGCGTGCCAGAGAAGTGGCGAAAAAAGTTAGTCGAACATAAAGCGCTGGCCTATTTGTGCCGTGATATTGCGACCTTAAAGCGGGATATACATCTGGAAGGTAATCTTCAGCAATTGAGGATAAATAAAGTGCAAGCGGAGCAATAAATTAGCGTTCAAAGTCATCATTAAATTAATGGCCCCACTACTGTAAGTAATGAGGCCATAATTAGCAGATTAGTCGCGTTCATCCCGGCGGCCGGGAACTGAAGCCCAAATGCGCCGCACATGAACCGTAATCTCCTCACGATCGTGATAGAGCTGTTTAGCACTAATCTGAGCGTTAATCCCGTTTTCTTTCAGCTTATCTTCTATCATTTTCAGATTCTGACAAACTTCTTCATAACGCTTTTTCATTGGCAATTTCAGGTTAAAAATAGCCTCACGACACCAGCCTTTGATTAACCAATCGGCCATTAAGCTCGAGACCCGCCATGGTTTCTCAACCATGTCACAAACAACCCAGTAGATATTAGGGTTAGTCGGTTCATAACGAAAACCATCTTCCTGATGATGAACCACCTGCCCGGTATCCATAATGCTTTGTGCCATCGGTCCATTATCTACGGCATCAACCATCATGCTGCGTTTAGTCAGTTGATAGGTCCAGCCGCCTGGACAAGCGCCCAAATCAACTGCCCTCATACCGCTGGCTAAACGTTCATCCCATTCATCAGCGGGAATAAACACGTGAAATGCTTCTTCAAGCTTGAGCGTTGAACGGCTTGGCGCATCAGAAGGGAATCTCAGGCGCGGAATACCCATAAAGAACGGCGAATTGTTATTACTAAATGAATAACCGACATAGCAACAACCGCTGGCAATAAAGAATACGTGAATCACCGGACGATGGCTGTTCTCTTTAGATAACAGAATATTGCGTGCTCGCAGTGCCTGACGTAGCGGCACCGTCAGCTTACGGCAAAAATTCAATAATTCTTTACCTTCATTGGTATCAGGTACTTCAACCCGCAGGTCGCCGGCATTTTCCACCGCACCGTCAATCATACCAATAATCGGCGAAACCCGATCTTCAACCGGTAAATTACGTAATAATTCACCAACCAATACCATTTGGCGGGCAAAAATTAGCGAGTTAAAAGGCAACTCTTTAATCAGGCGCTCAGCATCTTCACGCTGGTAGCACTCAAACATGACGTAACCACTGTTATCTTTAACCCGCGGGAAACCATATACTTCAAGCCCTGCGGCTTTCTCCGTGATCTCTGCCGCGCACTCTTTTTCAAATCCAGGACGGCAATACAATGCTATTTTATTCACGGTTAAACCTTTTTATTCTGGCGCAAAGCACCAACTAGCAGAAGTGCCCAGCCAATTAAGAAGCAGAAGCCTCCGATTGGCGTGATGTACACCCACATTTTTGTGGTTGATAGCGCCAGCCAATAAAGACTACCGCTAAATAAAATTGTCCCTAGCGCTAAGAAAGTTGCGCTGCGCTGAAACCAAATATTGCCCTGATGCTGAACTGCAATGCCTAACGCCAGAATAGCCAGAGTATGTAATCCCTGATATTCCAAGCCGGTACGCAACCATGCCATTTGTTGAGCATCAAGTATTTTACTCAGGCCATGGGCTCCGAATGCGCCAAGGGCAACAAAGATAAAACCGCTAACTGCGGCAAAAATTAAAATCAAACGACCCGTCATCATCACTAACCTTATTACTGTCATCTCTGAATTAAGAGAAACTGGTGTGAATTCTACTGATAAAACCCAATTTCCACAGTGAATGTTTTCATTTTTGCTGATATTTACTCTTCGTAACGTAAATGGACGCTCTCCTGCTCACTGGAAGCAAGGGCTAAAATCCACTCCCGAAAGGACGCTATTTTACCCAGTTCTGCCTGACTGTCATGACAAACCAGATAAAAAGCATTTTTACTGGCTAAAGCATGATTGAACGGACAGACCAAACGACCCGATTCTATCTCAGCCAGCGCCAGCATATTATTGACTAACGCCACGCCCTGACCATGAACCGCAGCCTGAACAACCATGGCGGTATGGCTAAAAATAGGCCCTTGCTGAACGTTAATATGCTGTACGCCTAATTGGCGAATATATGCCTGCCAGTCACGCCTTGATGCATCATGGAGTAGCGTATGGTGCTCTAGCGCCTTTGGCGAACTTAGCGGATTATTCCCCATCATCAGCGTTGGCGAACACACCGGTATCAAATATTCAGCATATAAGGGTTCAACCCGTAATCCTGACCAGTTTCCCCGGCCGTAAAAAATCGCCACGTCAACATCATCTGACAATTTCCACTCGTCTCGATCGATTGCCTGAATTCGTACATCAATGCCGGGATAACTTTCATGAAAGCCCGACAATCGCGGCACCAACCACTGAATGGCAAAGCTGGTGGGTAAGCTTACCGTCAGGGCCCCTTTCGCGCTGCGGGCCTGAAGCTTTCGGGTCGCCTCATTCAGCGCAATAAAAATCTCTTTAATATCTAAATAGTAACTTTGCCCTTCTTCCGTTAATAAGAGAGAGCGATTACGCCGACGAAAAAGTTTCAGTCCGAGAAAATCTTCTAATGACTTAATTTGATGGCTAACTGCGGCCTGTGTCACAAAAAGCTCTTCTGATGCCTTAGTAAAGCTAAGGTGGCGGGCTGCGGAATCAAACACCCGTAACGCATTTAATGGGGGTAATCGTTTCATATAATTGACAGTACATCCCGGTGTATGGGCTACAGAGCGATCGCATCTCGCTATTTAATCATTAGTTTTTCTAATGCGATACATTATAAATTGTCCGTTGAGTATATACCAGTAAATACCTATAGTGATGGCACTCCATAAGCCGGAACGAAGAATGTGTTTTTTTTGAATGAAGGGCGCATTTTGGCTTTGTGGTTGTGATGTTGTGTTTGCTAATTACCTGACACTTGTTGGGTGCAATCATTACCCCAATGATGACATTGGATTAATGATTTATACATTTTCTGAACATTTACCCTGTCTGTCCATAGTGATTTCAGTAGCACCGCGAATGCGGTGCTTTTTTTTATCTTTCTACCCCAAATAATTCAAGTTGCATCGAGGCTGAGCCAACAAAGAGGCCGTTTGAAATATCACGGGTATAGTTTGGCATATCAGCTTAGTAAGGCTGTTTAACAAACTCTTTAACCTGATCCTGACTGACCTGTTGTTCACCGTCAAAACGGGTTTCATAAGTATACATTCCGGAATTCTGGTCAAGAGAAGGTTCACCCACAGTGATGATCTTGGTACCGTCGGCCATCGTCATTTCATAATGACTTGAACATCCCGCTAGCCCTAAGGTGAATAACAGCGCTGAGGTGATAACAATAAAACGTTTCATAAAACATTCCTTACGGTTAAACAGAATAAATCCGATAAAAATCGTGCGTTGCATTGGTTGCCTACTGATAACGATACCCAGAATAATCTAAATTGCAGGAGGGCAGCAAGCAACCTCCCGGAGATGAACCCAATAACCCTGATGAATATACTCAGCCATAACTCAGGTTACCCCATTAGCTCAACGCCCTGCTACTTGGAGTATGACGGATATACATTAAAATAGTGCCAAATTAGCACTGTTCTTTGCTCTCGCGGCTAGTACAATCTTTATCATTCACGGCGACTATTTGCCGGTCACTCATTAAAGTATGACACCATGAAATCTTTTGATCCCACTGCGTTTCGCCATCAGTTCCCTGCATTACATCAGGCCGGTTGTTATCTAGACAGCGCAGCAACCGCCCTTAAGCCACTAACATTGGTTCAGGCAACCGGTGAATATTATGCTCATAATGGTGCTACGGTCCATCGTAGTGCCCATAGTGCAGCACAAAATGCGACAGATCGCTTTGAAAGTGCCAGAGAAAGCGTAAGAGAGCTGATTAATGCTGCAAGCCATCAACAAATAGTCTGGACCAAAGGAACGACCGAAGCGATTAATTTAGTGGCGCAAAGCTATGCCCGCCCGCGGCTGAAAGCCGGCGACGAAATACTCGTCAGTGAGTCTGAGCATCACTCCAACCTGATTCCATGGCTAATGGTGGCACAGCAAACCGGTGCAACAGTAATTAAGCTCCCGCTAGACCAACGTTATTTGCCAGACTTAACACAGCTTGAACAGTTGCTGACTGGTAAAACTCAAATATTGGCCATTGGCCATATGTCTAACGTTACCGGCGGCTGCCCCGACCTAAAACTTGCCATCGAACTGGCGCATAAAAACGGCACTATCGTCGTCGTAGACGGAGCTCAGGGAGTGGTTCATTCACCACCCGATGTTCAGCAGCTAGACGTCGATTTTTACGCTTTTTCCGCCCATAAACTATACGGCCCCACCGGCATTGGCGTTCTTTATGGAAAAAGTACCTTGTTAGCAGAAATGGCTCCATGGCAAGGCGGTGGGAAAATGCTGACTCAAGCCTCATTTGACGGTTTTGAAGCTCAGTCAGTACCGGAATGTTTTGAGGCAGGTACCCCAAATATTGCCGGAGTCATCGGGTTCGGCGCGACGTTATCATGGCTAAATACTCAGGATATTGTGCAGGCTGAACATTACGCCTGTTCACTAGCACAATTAGCCTATGAGAAACTGGCAACTATTCCTGGTTTTATCAGCTATCGGGCACAAAACAGCAGCCTGCTGGCCTTTAATATTGCAGGCTTCCATCACAGTGACATTGCCACCCTGCTGTCAGAGCAAGGCGTAGCCATCCGTTCGGGCCAACACTGTGCTCAGCCGCTATTAGATGCGATCGGCGTCAGTGGCACCTTACGCGCGTCATTTGCCCCCTATAACCAACCCGATGACGTTGATAAACTTTACCAATCATTAATCCGTGCGCTGTCTTTGTTGGAGTAATCATGCAGATCCTAGCCCCTCATCCTTTTGGGTCCGATATTAATACCGATCAGCTTGTTGAGATGTTTAGTCATAAAACGCTATGGGAAGACCGATATCGCCAGTTAATTCAATTAGCTAAGCAGTTACCGGCTCTGCCCGAGGAGCTTAAGCAACAACAGCTCGAACTTAGAGGATGTGAAAACAGAGTCTGGCTGGGTTATCAGTTAATGGATAACGGCACTCTGCATTTTTACGGGGACAGTGAAGGGCGAATCGTTAAAGGCATTTTAGCCATTTTGCTCACCCAAATAGAGGGTAAAACCCCGGTGGAAGTTATCGCGCTCGATCAGTTAAAACTTTTTGAGCAGTTAGGCATTCATCAACAGCTCAGCGCATCCCGTTCCCAAGGCTTAGAGTCCCTGGTTTCAGCGATAAAAAAAGCGGCTGAATCCTGCCAATAAAAGCAGCAGCGGCTAAGGCGTTTTTTTCTGCCGTTCAGCTTTAGCCAGCATCTTCTTCAGTGCATGAGAAACGGCAATAAATCCAAATGAAGCCGTCACCATGGTGATGGCACCAAAACCAGAGGCACAGTCCATTCGCTTAGGGCCGTCAGCGGTACTTTTTGCGGCGCAGACGCTGCCATCAGGCTGTGGATACACCAAGTGCTCAGTCGAAAATACGCAGTCTATACCCAACTTCCCTTTGCTATTTCTCACTACATTAAAGTCACTTTTCAGGCGTTCACGCAGCTTAGCCGCCAGCGGATCCTGAATAGTTTTGGCTAAGTCAGCCACCTGAATTTGTGTCGGGTCAATCTGGCCGCCGGCGCCGCCGGTAGTGATAACCGGAATTTTATAGCGACGGCAATATGCCAACAACGCTGCTTTCGGTCTGATGCTGTCAATGGCATCAATCACGTAATCAAATTTATCCGTAATATATTCAGCGACATTGTCCGGGGTAATAAAATCATCAATACAGGTAACTTGGCATTCCGGATTAATTTCGGTTATCCGCTGAGCCATAACCTCCCCCTTCGGCTGCCCTACCGTTTTAGACAACGCATGGATCTGGCGGTTAGTATTTGTCACGCAAACGTCATCCATATCAATCAGAGTAATGTGACCAATACCACTCCGCGCCAACGCTTCTGCAGCCCAAGAACCTACGCCACCAATGCCAATAACACAGACATTGGCCTGAGAAAACAGCATTAAAGCCGGCTGGCCATAGAGTCGGGCAATGCCGCTAAAACGGTGTAAATAAGCCTCGGTGTAGCCGACAGACATAGTGACCTCATACCTGAAAATGACGGATGCAGCATTCAATGCGGATATTAATACTACGGGTTACCTGCCATACAACACAAAAGGATCCGGTTGGTATGGCAGGATTCTTGCTCAAAATTTATTTAGCGACAGATAAACTACTTGCAGCGTCCGGCGGGGTACTCAAAACCCAAACCCGGCCATAATGATTATAGAAACCGGCTGCATGGCCGGCATCATCACCAATTCCCTGATAAATATCGAAGTGATGACCTTTGATTGCACCACCAACATCTAATGAAACCATCAGCCGCATCTCATATTTACCGGTAAATTTGCCTTGATTGTCTAACAATGGCACTTCCGCCAGAATAGTCGTTCCCGGTGGAATTAATGTTTTATCCGAAGCAACGGAGGCTTTAGCCACTAGAGGAACCGCACTGGCACCTTTAACCGGGGCTGAGTGCCTTGGCTTAAAGAAAACGAACGATGGATTCTGTTCTAACAGTTCTCTGACTTCAGATTCACTATGCTCTTCAGTCCATTTTTTAATTGCCTGCATCGACATCTGCTCACGCGGCACTTCATTACGATCGATTAATACTTTACCAACGCTATGATAGGCTCGGCCATTTTTCCCTGAATAGGCAAAAAAGACTAGCGGAGTACCGTCACCAAAATCGACATAAGCACTGCCCTGTACTTCCATCATAAAGTTATCGACCAATGAATTGCTATAAGCTAATTCAAGGCCTAAACCATCCAGCGCACCGGCATAAATTCCGGCACGATCGGGAAGACGGCGCATTTTCTTGGTCTTTCTCGGCATGCTATACAGCGGGTATTTAAATTCGCCCTGTTTAGTATGGCGGGCATGAATCACCGGAGTGTAATAACCGGTAAACTGAACATTACCAAAGTTATCAACGCCCTCCATCTGATAAGCATCTATTTTATATTGAGCTAACTGAGCGCCTTCAGCACCGGATACCATCCACTTAAATATGGCCTGATAGGTATCGCGATGTTTGGCATACAGCGAAGGCGACACTTTACTAATTTCAGAAACCTGCTGGGCGAAATCCTGACCGTTAACCGGCTTGTTCTTTGCGTTAGGGTTATTCACCAGTTCAAACGGGTGAGTTAACTTACCGTCTTTATACTGCTGCCCCCTATCTGTGGGGCGCGACTCACATCCGGCAAGCAACGCTATAATTATCCCGCCAAGTACATATTTAGCCCAACATCCTTTCATTTCGCCACTCACTTTTGTTAACTCTCTATTGCTGCAGGGCAATACCAAGCCCATAAGTATAAAGGAAAGACCTCATAAATGAAGTATTCAACGTAAATGATAGAAAGATTGCCGGAATTAACAAATATAGGGGGTTTTTATAACTTTACGGAAAAAATCACTTGCAACCTGTGACACAGAGAGTATTATGCGCCTCCTACAGACGCGGGGTGGAGCAGCCCGGTAGCTCGTCGGGCTCATAACCCGAAGGTCGTCAGTTCAAATCTGGCCCCCGCAACCAATACTACTGAACCTTGCAGGCATCGCCTTCAAGGTTTTTTTATATCTGAAATCTGCCCTTTTCATTC
>POVV01000855.1_pt1 | contig 15016 bp, 7 predicted proteins | sample 1560271 | NCBI WGS metagenome assembly POVV01 (sample SAMN08337232, study PRJNA429181) | Bioreactor metagenome, whole genome shotgun sequencing project. | biome: cows' rumen and soil; feature: anaerobic; isolation source: anaerobic chemostat enrichment culture, galacturonate as sole carbon source...... | reverse complement strand
GGACATCTTAACATACAGAGCCTGTTCAATATAATTGACTGCCTTGTGTACAGAAGTATAAAATTCCGCGGAATAAGGCGTCCTTAAATCCAGCAGATTGATGGTGTTGTTTAAAACCGTCTCAAGATCGAGCCGTATTTTGTCATCCTTGTCCATCCGGGTAAACGCCTGCAACGGGACTAAAAGATCAAAATACAACTGCTCAATTAGCAAATCAACCTGCTGCATCTCAAGAAACAGGTTAAATTCCGAATGAAGTGTCCCTGTATACGCCTGCAAATCAAAGATGTAGTTATCCCCCCGAATGGCATGATCGATAAGATGAACCACCTGGTGATTCATATCCAGCCCTTGGATTGCTGTTTTATTCAGAAACAACAAAAACTGAGGGTTTTTCCCGTCATCCCACTCGTCAACCTGGGTTTTTACCCCCAGCCGAAGAGTCTTTCCTTCCTGTTCATCTTCCACCCGATAATTCGCCCTGAACCAATAATGGGCGTCGGGGCCATACCATTTCATTTTCTGCTGGTCAAATTTCTCCCATGGCTGCACACTTGCTTCTGCATCCTCCGGGTAGAAAAATCTCCCTTTTTTATATTCAATCTCTTTGATAGGCTCTTTTTTTACAATTGCCAGCTCTTTCAGCTGATTGCAAATAACCTCAATCCGTTTATCAATAAACCACATAATGTCTCCCTGCGTCTTCGCTCACTCTCAGCTTTATCATTTTACAAAAGGGGCATATTCCACATGCCCCTTTCATCTCTTTATTTTGCAGCATTAACCTGTGCCTGGGCTGTAGCAAGAATCTTTTCATATCCTGCTTTATTCAGCTCCTCCCTCATGGTCTTTACCAATTCACGGGGTTCCCTGGCACCCGTCCAGAGTTCAGCCTTATATTTCTCATATACTGCCGTACAATTTGCAATTTCTGTTTTTACCTCACTGGTATCCATATCAAATCCAAGCATAACCGAAGGAGCCGCGTCACTATTTAATTCCTTTACCTCATCCCACTGGTTAAATTCATCACTAACCAGCTGACCCACAATAAAGAAGGTTCCCTGAGTATACCCGGCCATGCCCCAATTTGAATTCAGTTTGTTAATCTTTTCACCTTCATAGACAAAGTTTTCACCTTCCACACCATAGAAGAACCAGTTTCTTACCTTTGGATCTGTGTTCACAAGATTAAGAAGCTGCAGCGCTTTCTCCGGATGTTCACAACCTGCAGAAATGCCGTTTAATGAACCTCTAACAGTGGTGTTGGACACAACGGTTTCGCCAAATTTGACTGCCACACAGTCATCAATACCATTCTGAGGACCCCATATGTTCTTTGCAGCGCCGCTCCAGCCCTGAGCAGTAAAAAATGTTCTGTATTTGTTTGCATCATCCGCATTTGGCGCATCACCATTGATGATGCCTTCTATGTACATCTTGTGGATAATATCCAGGTCTTTCAGCACCGCTTCATCTTCCAGCGGATTTACCACCGTCCTGGTCTCATCATTGTACTTTACACCCAAAGGCACAAGGCCTGCACCTATCTGATCGAAGAAGTTGGTAGCAAGGAATTCTGCTCCGTTCTTGGACATATAATAGGGGGCTGAACCCTCACCTGTCTTAACCGCCTTTAAGGCTTCATACAGCTTTTCATAATCTGTTACATGTTCAAAATCAATCTTATATTTATCTGCAATGGCTTTATCCCAGATAAAATACTGGGAAGACGAGCTGTCTTTGTAGGTTGGCACTGCATAAACCCTGCCGCCAATGGAGGTGGCCTTCCAGTAATCCTCCGGCACCATTTGATACAGGTCAGGAGTCTTTTCCTTCAGCAAATCAGTAATATCCAGAAATGCTCCGGTATTTACCTCTGAATTATAACGATTCATATCCGTAAAAAGAATATCATACTTTTCGCCCGAGTTGACGATTACGCTTCGCCGTTTATCCCAGTCACCCCAAGGAACAATCTCCATCTCAACATTTACACCGATTTTTTCTTCCAGGTAAGGATTCAACTGTTGAAGCCAAGAGTCATAATTTTCCGGCATTCCATTTCCAACCTGAATCCATTTAATCGTTACTACTTCGCCATCAGCAGTTTCTTCTTTCGCTTCCGTTACTTTTGTCTCTTTGCCACTCATTACCGCACTGTTTCCTCCGCATCCGGCCAGCATGGATATCCCCAAAACCGATACTGTAAAAAGCCCCAATATTTTTTTCTTTTTCATAATACCTCTCCCTTCTTTTTTTGAATAAATTCTATCCTTTCACTGCCCCAACCGTAAGTCCTGAAATAAAATATCTCTGGAAAAACGGATAGGTGCAGGCAATTGGTACAATAATTATAATCGCCATCGCCATTCTCGCCCCTTCTTTAGGCATGTTATTCATATACTGCTGTAAAGTCACACCTAACGAAGGGTTCTTTGCCATCATCTCCATATTTCTCTGAATATGATCCAGTAAAGATTGGATGGAAAATAATTTGGTATCTGTTATGTACAGGGAAGACTGAAACCAGTCATTCCAATAGGCGAAAGACAAAAACAATGCAATGGTGGCAACAATGGGCTTGGACAGCGGGAATGCAATCCGTGCAAAGATGGTGAAATGACTGGCTCCGTCTATCTGGGCGGATTCTACAATGGATTCCGGAATATTCAGCTTAAAAAATGTTTTACAGATAATTACATGAAACGAACTGACACACAGGGGCAGAATAAGCGCCCACAGTGTATTTTTCAGATGTAGAAACTGGGTGTTGATTACATAAGAGGAAATCATACCACCATTAAAAATCATGGGAATGAATACCACCATGGTAAAAAATGAGTTAAATTTAAATTTTCGGATTGACAGAACATAGCCCATAAGAGTGGTCAGAATAACCCCAAAAGCTGTTCCTGCCACCGTTACTGCTGCCGATATGCCCAGTGCCCTCATGATCATCTTTCCTTCCTTCCACAAAAAGAGGTAGGATTCCAACGAAAACTCTTGAGGCCAGAAGCGGTATCCGTTCAATTTTATAGACTGCTCAGATGAGATAGAAATAATAAACACAAAAACAACCGGGATAATACAAATCAACGCAAACAGAATGAACAGGACGTTAAAGCTGATGTTGATTGCGGGTGATATACGGTTAAGTGTTGAGCTGTCGGCCATATCCATATTTTTTACTGCTCGTTTTCTCATTTCAGTTTTCCTTTCTAAATGATTGAACTTTCGTTATCAATCTTTTTCACAATCGCATTTGCCACCAGAATGGTAATACAACATGCCACCGACTGGAAGAAGGATGCCGCCGATGTCATCCCGATTGGAGTCGCTGACTTCAATGCATTAAACACATAGGTGTCAATGGTGGCAACCGAATTGAAAATCGAGCCCTTAGCCCCCTGTGACAACTGGTAAAAAAGTCCGAAATCAGAATAGAAAATCTTGCCAACATTCAAAATGAACATCATAATAATTACATTTTTCAGGCTGGGAAGCGTAATATATCTGGTCTGCTGCCATTTGCCCGCGCCATCAATCACCGCCGCTTCATAGAGCGTTTGGTCAATTCCCGAGATACTGGACAAATAAATAACCATGTTATATCCTGTACTCTTCCACAAATACATAATAACCAGAATAAATGGCCATACATTTTTATTCATGTACCACTGATTTGCCGTCTTTCCTACATCTCGCATCATATTATTCATCAGACCGTTGTCATAATTTAAAAACGCATCCAGAAAATATGCTGCAACAACCCACGACATAAAATAAGGGAAAAACATCAGCGTCTGATAGACTTTGGATCTTTTTCTGCTATGGAGCATATTCATCATAATGGCAAGTATCACTGCAAGTGCAGTGCCCATAACAATAAAAATAAGATTGTAAACAATCGTGTTTCTTAATATCACATACAAATCATTGGATTTAATCAGAAACTCAAAGTTCTTAAAGCCCGCCCATTCGCTATGGATAACATTGTAGATGAAACCTTTCCCAGGCTGAATTTTATAATCCTTAAAAGCGATAATAAGTCCAAACATGGGCATAAAGCAAAATAAAATATACCAAATGGTTGTGGGCACCGCCATCAGGGTAAGTTCCCAGTCACCTTTTGTAGCCTTTCTCTTTTTTGCCTTTGTGTAACTATCTAATGTTTTCAACCCTATCCCTCTTTTCAATTCTTTCCTCACCGTCCAAATTCAGATTTTTCACTGAATTCCGATAGATAATTTCGCCTTCAATCCGTCTTGTCTCGGGTTTCTTATTAGGTCTCTCAATGGTTTCGATTATCTGCCTGACAGATACTTTTCCGATTAATGAAGCATTCACTGCTACGGTAGTAAGCTGGGGATCCGTCAGCTTGGCATAAATATCATCATCAAAACTGCCTATGGAAATATCATCCGGCACTGTATACCCATGATTATTCAGAGTTCGTGTCAGCCGAAAGGCGGTTTCATCACAGTTACAGATAAAAGCAGTGGGCATCTCTTTTGGCAGCTCTATATCAACAGCTTTTCCCTCCAGACTCCGGTCAGGAATAACCCAATCGTCTCTTAACTGCATGTTTTTTTCCAGCATAGCCCGCAAAAATCCAAGATAACGGTCGGTAATACTTGTAGTGGAATTAATGGTTCCTACAAATCCAATCTTTCTGTGACCCATCCGGATAAGATACCGGGTCATGTCGTACATACTGTAAATATTCTCGGACACCACCGAATCCGAACGGTGCGTCCGGTCATAAATATCCACGTAAACCTTGGGAATATCAATTTCCTTAACCTGTTCACGTACCTCTTGATCTAAAAGACCCAAAACGAGAATCCCCTTAAAAAGATTCTCTTTCTTCATCATAGAAATATCATCGCAAATAGTCGCAGGGCTGGGTGTGAGCATCATGGCGGAATAGTTATAGCGGCCAAGCTCCCTGACAATTTTCTCATACATGCGCATATAAATAGCCCCGCCGCCACCTTCTGAGATAAAGCGGCTATTCATAATGATGCCAATCTTTTTTCGTTCAGTTTCCTCTTGGACCGGCATAATATAACCCTGTCTGGCAGCAGCCTCTTTAATCTTATTCTTTAATTCCTCGCCCACTCCTTCTTTATCATTCAGAGCTTTAGATACCGTTACCTTACTGATTTTCAGTTCATCTGCAATATTTTGCATGGAAACCTTACGTTTTTTCATCATCTTCTTCTCCAAAACCTTAACTTTAGTTAACTTTAACCAATTGTAACTTAACATATTTTTGTATAATTTGTCAATTATATTTTTGTTTTTAATATATTTTTGTATTATTTAGATAATTTCATAATTGTATTTTGGTAAATTTTTCCTTCGCTTTTCTTCATCTTAAAATATTAACTTTTACTGTAAGGTTACAATATGTGCATACCCATATGCCAATCAGCCTCTGCTTTACACCACTCCTCTTTTGCTTCATCATAGCAGCCAGCCTGAATGTGTTCTTTGACAGTCCTGCATGCAGTGATGGCAGCTGATAAAGCATACATACAAAAAAGAGACAATTTCACCCTCCAAAATGTTCTGTAATCCATTCATGTTCAAAATGCAACGGCACATCGGAAGACTTTTCACAAGACCTTCTCCATGTGCCGCCGCAGGTAAATTGTTAATTCTTATACAATCTCACATCATCAATATGTACCGAGGTCCCGCCGCTGGAGGAACAATAGAATCCAACATCAATGGTACCATTTGTGACCAAAACATTGCTTGCCTCTATTTTGTGCCACCCGCTCCCCGGCTTTGGCATATCCACGTAAACCGCATTGCCACCGTAGTTTGTGATCTCCATGCGCCCGACGCCCGGAGAAGTATTTAACACCTTCACAAACGCTTCCACCCGGTAGCTTCCGTTTTCCACGTTAAGCCCCTGATGAATACTCTGCTCATAAGCAGCCGCATGGTAAAAATACGCCCGTTTGTCGCCTTCCACCGGAGATTCCGGTGGATTCGTGCCGGAACCGGAATCAATGCCGTAAGCTAATACCTGGCCGTTTGGATGCCACTCCGTCCAATTTGAATGAAAGGTAGTGGAACGCTCAAAATCTCCATTGTCCAAAAGATTTTCCGGATAAGTACCGGAAGCGGCGGCAGACAAGGTCAATTTGTCAAGGTTGACGTTGCCGGAATTGCCTGCATCATAACGAAGGGATATCCGGTTTCTTCCCTTTGAAAGCGCCACATTTGTGCTCACGGTCTTCCAGATGTTCCAGTTTCCGCCTGAAGCGGGAAATTGAAGGTTGCCTGCATAGCTTCCATTTACGTATAAATTTAAATCTTTCGTGCTTTGATTTCCGTTGCTGTAGCGGAAATCTGCGGTATAGGCTCCGCCTTGTTCCATATCGACCTCAAAGGCTACTTCCGCATTCTGTGAAACCATGGAATCCACAAAGCCGCTGCCGCTGTAGAACCAATGATCCTGGTTTGACTTAGCAGCCCCGTAAAGCGGGGAGTTTTCTGCTTCTATTACCATCCGTTCCGGTTCGAAAGGAACTGCCAGATAGTCAATATTTACAAAGCCTGTATCCCCTGCCTTCGGATCATATTTGAACGTGATGCTGTTACTGCCTGCGGTAAGAGGAAGGAGTATCTTCACATCTCCCCAGGAATCCCAGCTTCCGCTAGAAGCTATATCCGCCTGGCCGCAGTATGCGCCGTTGACGTATGCAGATAAGGTTTTTGCGGCCTTCGCGCCGTTGGAACAACGCAGGGTCACCTCATAATCTCCCGGATTTGCTGTTTTGGCATAAAAAGTCACTGCCGCCTGCTCCGTTTCCATACCGTTCACAAAACCGGTACCGGAAAATCCTGTATGATCCCTGCCCACCTGTGGCTGGCCTGCCACCGTTTTACCGGAAAGAGAGGCGTATTCCGCTTCGTACTTTTGATCGGAATGTGTGACAGCCGGATTACCTGATAATACCAGTGTATCAGCATTTGACAAACCCGCCTGGGTTTTTATATAAGTAACTTCCCCGTAAATGTCCCTGGAGTTTGCAAATCCCCCGCCATTTGCGGCTATAAGGGCATTTAAATCGGCGTATTCCTGTAACTGGGCGGCATTTTTTGTCACCTGTCCGGCGGCGCTGCCATGAACAGCCAGGTAATAGTAATCCACACCGTTTTTGTAGCTTCCGGATTTGGCCGATATACCGACGTTCACCTGGCCGGAACCTTTCTGACCGGATATGGTCTGAGAGAAATATGTTCCGTTTTCGTAGTCATAGGTAATTCCGTCATCGTCATAATACTGAAACTCGGTCTTCTGGGATGAAGGGAATATGTCTACGAAAATTCGTTCCGTTTCCTTCTGCCCTATGTAGTCCTCTACATCCTGTGAAGGGATAATGGCCCCTTCCTTTATAAAGAGCGGCAGGTCGGACCAGGACTGGGTATCCAGACTGTAGGGAATATATTGTCCCCCCATATATGCAGTCCCCCTGTTGTAGTCAATCCAGTTTCCCTCCGGGAGGTAAATCCACTTGCAGGACTGTCCGCGTTCTGTAACCGGAGCCGTAAGGAGCCAGTCTCCCAGCATCCATGCGTCGGAGTAATCCTTTACTTTATCATCCTGGGGATAATCAAACAGCAGGGGACGCACCAGACCCAGACCGCTTTCGTAAGCCTCTCTTTCATAGGTATAGAAATAAGGCAGCAGGGAGTAGCGCAAGTGAATGGCTGCTTTTACATTTTCCTCTGCCGTATAGCCATAATACCAGGGCTGGCGCTGTTGGTTTAAGTTGCCGTGCACCCGGAACACAGGCACAACGGATTCAAATTGGAGCCAGCGGGTGTAAAGCTCTGGACTGGGATTTTCAATGTTTCCGGAATTTTGATTAAAGCCGCCTCCGTCGGACCCCCATTTCGGCTGTCCGTTGTTTACGGTAGAAAGCAGGGCGGCCTTCTGTTCATTTAAACCGGCGGCCCAGGAAACCCGCTCCCCCTTGTAAAACTGAGTGGCAACGTCTCCTGACCATATACTGGTGGCAAAGCGCTGGGTACCTGGATAGTAGTTTCTTCCCGTCTGCCACACACGGGTATTATTCCTGGCATAGTCCCGCTGTCCCTCATAAATAGACTGGGCAAGGTGCAAGGTATTATAGTTCCCGAACCAGTACTCAGCCCCATTAGAGGAAACCTTATCTGTTTCATCATTCCACCAGCCCACGATACCCTTTGTAAATGCATCAATGGAATGGTTCCACCACCAGGCCCGCTCTCCGGATTTGTAAGGGTCAATGCTGCGTACCGTGACAGGATAGAAATAATCCACATATTCATTGTGGCCCGGATAGAAATATCCGTTATTTGCTGCATCCTGTCCCTGTGCGGTAGTTGTACCGCCGGAAATCTTTGTTACAATCCGGGGCTTGGTAATCCCGATCATTTTCACGCCCTTTGCGTCCATGGTGTTTTTTAAGGCACCGCTTCCTGCAGAGGGGAAATTCCCCGTATTCCACTTAAATTCCCCATAGTTGTCCTGTCCATAAAGCTTCCAGTCGTAGTCAAAAGCATAGCTGTCCAAGGGAATGTTTTTTGCCCGGTAGGTATCAATCATTTCCATCAGTTCCTGTTCGTTGATTCCCCACTCAAAATTGGAAAAGCCCTGTGCCCACTTGGGAAGCATGGGAGAGGTTCCGGTGATTTTGGAATAGCCTTTCATAATCTCTTTTGGCTCTCCCAGTAAAATAAAATATTCCACATTGTCTTTTTCATACCTGCGGCCTTCCACCGGAGTTCCCCCATAGTAAAATTCCATTTTCTTATCCCTGGAATTGGTATAAGGGTAGCCGCCGTCTGAATCCACCAGCAAACCATAGCCTGCAGTGGACCAGAGGAAGGGACCGCCTGAATTGCCCTGCTGGCCTGCCCTGGCCGCCTGTGTATTGTCATTGCGAAGCAGATTGCCGTTTTCATCAAAACAGTCAAAGCTGTGGATTCCGTACAGGTTCGTGGAATCCTGGCGGACAAAGCGAACGCCATCGTGGTTAACTCCACCGCTTTGAGGTTCCCAAAACAAGGTCGTGCCATCGGCTTTCTTCACCGTCATCCGGCAGGGCTTTTTGTTAATTTCAACCTGCATTTCGTCTGTCTTTATGGTTATGGGATCAGAAGCCGTATTAATGACGGCGGTACTTGCATCCCATTTCAGACCTGGATCGATCATGGGGGTCCGCTCACTGGATACAACTCCATCAGGCTGGTAATTCACCCGCAGAATGTCCTCGTCACAAACTTCCAGCGTTAATTTATCCGAAGGAGAGGAACCGCTGTCCACAGTGAGGACCAGTGTGGTTCCATTGACCTGCGTACCAATTACGTCACCTAAAGCAGATACTGCCGCCCTGGCCGGGACCGGCACAAAGGCCGGCCACAGAGCGGTGAACAATAAGGTAAATACTAAACTTAATGATAGAAAACGTTTTCTTTGTTTCATACTGCTCCCCCTTATTTAACCAGAATACAGTCCAGATTGATACCGGCGAAATCCCCGTTTTCATAGGAAATCCGGACAGTATTTCTGCCGCTGTTTAAGTTAACAGGAATGTCTGCGGTATTCCAGTCACCCCACCCGGAAGTTACCGGCAGGGCCAAAGCGCTGATGCTTCCCCCATTGACCTTTACGGATCGCTGTCCGGCAGTCACTCCGGCAGAGTAACGGACTGACAGGGAAGCCTTGCGTTTTTCTTTCGAATACACCTCAAATTCTACCCAGTCGCCCTTATCCGCAAACTGGTCCACAAAGCCTTCCCCGTAATAGCCGCTGTAATCCGTGTTGGTGGAAACCTGATTAAGGGATGCATGTTCGGCTTCGTAAGGAGCTTTGTTCACGCCATTTAATTCGATCTTCTTAGCCGGACCGGACGGGGTTTTGATATAGGTCAGTTTTTCATTTTCGTTGTAGTAGAATGCACTTTGTGCCTTTCTAAAGCTATCCAGAGTTTTCACTTCCTGTAATGTCTGACCGTCTGCTTTTACACCGCCGGGTCTGGTTCCAAAGACCTGCGTGGTGATTGGAATCTGGCAGTCAGGCAGATGAACGGTTACAGTACCTGCAGCAAAATTCTCGGTTGCCCGGACTGTCATGGTGCTCCGGTCACTGTGAGACAAGGTATAGGTACTTTCCCCTTCAGGATAGACACGGAACGTGAGGTTTTCGTATTTCTCCACATCATTGCCTATGGATCCGCCGATCTCATAATTTTTGTTTAAGTTAAGGGGCAGAATACTGCCAGACTTTACGTAAACAGGGATAGAGTTCATATCTGTATAATAGTCTTTCGCCATGCCGCCTGCGGTAAGGGCGTTGTGCCAGAAATCGATCCATTCCCCTTCGGGCAGGTATACGCTCTTTACTGTCTGTCCCTCCTGGACAACAGGGGCCACCAAAAGACTGCGCCCAAACATATACTGTTCTTCCAAGTCATAAGTATTGGAATCCTCCGGATTATCTAAGAACATGGCCCTCATCATGGGCGTTCCGCCCTGTGCACTGGTTTGTGCCTCGCTGAAAATATAGGGCAGCAAGTTCATGCGGGTATTGGTGTATTTGCGGAACATGGGTACGATGCTGCTGTCACCTGTACGGCTTTGAACATTCCATGGGGAGCGTTCCTCACTGGGAGAAGGGTTAGCCTTCTCGGAGTGGAACTGCATGATCGGGGCAAAAGCAGCCATTTGGGTACTGCGCTTATAAAGCTCGGCAGAGGGGAAATTCCCCGTAAAACCGGCCAAATCCCAGCTCCAGTAAGGTACACCTGATATACCGGCGCTTAAACCGGCACTGAGAGCATCCCGGAAAGCGGAAAAGCTGGAGGTCTGATCTCCTGCCCAAAAGGCTCCGGTGGTCTGAACGCCTGCGGTCCCCGACCGGCTGAAGGTAATTCCTTCCCCTGTCTTTTTCTTCACAAAGTCGTTATAACCCTTTATGTAGGCGTTAGGGTATGCATTACGCATGGAAAGGTCCGTACTGCCGTTATGGAAGGAAGTGTCTTTACGCCAAACCATTTCCCCGCCGTCTGTTTTTACACCGTCTATCTTAATGTCATCAAAAAGGTAGGAGCGCTTGTTCATCCACCAATCAACTGCCTCGGGATTGGTGAAATCCAACAGCAGACTGTTTCCGAACCACCCTGATTCGGGTATGCGGTAGGGCCCATTATGTCCGTCGGAAACGGCATATCCCTTCTGGAGCATATAGGCTTCGTCATTGTCCTTTTGTGCATAGGAGTAAGGCGTGTATTTTAAAACAGGTATCTGCCACAGCACCAGTTTTATGCCATTTTCATGAAGAGTATCTGACATGGCCTTTGGATCGGGCCATTTAGAGCCGTAGGTAAAATCCGAATTGCGGAAAGCGGACGAGCCTGAAACGGGCGTATAGGTGGCTTCATTCCAGACATAAAAGGTGTTTTCGTCGCTCCACTGTTCCAGGACTAAAACCGTAGCCGGTATGTCGTTGTTTTTAGACTGGTTCATGGCTTCCAGCGCTTCTGATTGGGTATCCCATTCATTGGCTGACATCCAAAGTCCGAAGGCCCACTTGGGCAGTTCCTGGGGCAGACCGGAAATTGTGTTGTATTTGCCCACCACTTTCGCAGCCGTACTTGCGCTGATCAGGTAGTAATCCAAAAGGGGCGAATCCACATGTTCCGTGTCAGCTTCAAATACATACCGGTCTTTATCGGATGCTGCCATATCGAACCTGGAATAACAGGTGGTATTTAAGTAAATTCCGTAACCTTTGCTGGTAACGAAAAAGGGAACCGACAAATAGGTTTTGCTGCCCTGGTTCTGGTATTGGTTGTAAATGTAGGTTTCAACCACCTCTCCCCGTTTCTCAGCACCATTATAGTGCTCTCCGAAACCATAGAAGTGCTCATCCGAAGGGGAGAAATACCCGTCCCGGAACTGCCCGATCACGTCCTTTCCATCGGTCAGCCAGGACATCTCTTTGCCCATTCCTCCGTTCGAAGTTAAAACCCTTTTGTGTTCGTAGCTGTACACCTCTAAGGCATATGGGTTCTTTGTGACGGTAACCCGCAGTTTTCCGGTATCTATCTCCACCTTTTGGGCATTTTCCGTCACGGTATAGCCGGTAATCCCGGAAGCAAATTTCCCATTTCCTTTTGGTGAAAGCTGGAAACGCACTGTTTCCTCGTCCGTAAAGCTAAGTGCCAGCTTTGGAGAGAAATTCCCCGTATCCGCTGTCACATCAAAAAGGACGGTTCCATTTTTATAGTTATTTAAAGATACGGACTTTACTTTTTCCCAGTCGGCCACGTGAAAGGTAAAGGGACCGATGGCTTTGGCGTTCGTGCCATTTACATCCCCGTGTACCGTATACTCCACAGTATCTCCTTTTGCAAAGGAGCCCAGATCCGCCTCCCAATAAGAATTGTTCCCGCTGTTATAGGACCAGCCTGCGCCTACGTCCGCTTTCCTGACACCGTTTACGGTGTAGGAAATCCAAACCGTCTGGCCGGATTCCACAGGCCAGGTGGTGCTGTGTATCCGCACAGACTGACCTGCTATTGGATTTCTGGGTGAACGCTCGGTAGGTTCTATTTCATAAATATCATTTAATCCATAAGGATTGTGCCACGTTCCTTCAAGCGCAAAGGCTGGTGAAACGTTGAGCAAAATACAGCATATGCTCAGTAAAATGGCCATTAGCTTCTTTCTCATATGTCCCCTCCATTTTTCATAAGTATTATTTCCTTGTGAAATGGTTTCTTTTTGTTAAACTAGTTCAGTCGCCAGACCAAAAGTTCTCCCGCCCGGCATTCTTTGTACAAACGGCATGGACCCGCTGTTTGTTCTCCTGTCCAATAATCGCTCCAATTTCCTTTTGGCAGATATACCTGCCGTCCTATCACTCCTTCCTCTAAAACCGGAGCCACTAGAAGCTGCGAACCGAACATATACTCGTCGTCCACTGCGCATGCTTCCTTATCCTCCGGCCAGTCAGTCACCAATGCGGCCATCAGTGGGCGGCCCGTATTTGCGCTTACGCTTGCTTCCTTAAGAATATAAGGCAGCAGCCTCTCCCTTTCTTTTGTAAATTTCCGGCAAATGTCAATGATTTCCGGTCTGCCTGTCACCTTAGCCATGTTCCATGGACTTCTGTCGTTGATTTCTTCTTCTGAAGCCGCCAGAAGCTCAGAAAACTGGCCGGAAGCCGGCTCCGAGTGCCACTGCATGACCGGTGCAAAGCAGGCCAGGCAGAAGGATCGCAGATACAATTCGGCGGAAGGCATTTTTCCGGCAAAGCCCGCCAGGTCAAAGCCCCAGAAGGGCAGCCCCGACAATCCGGCATTTAAACCTGCCGTCACCACATGGCGCAGTTCTTCCCAAGTGGACTGCTGATCCCCGGCCCAGTGCATAGGCGTGGTCTGAGCTCCCGTATATCCGGCCCTTGAAAAAAGCATCCGGTCTTCTTTTATAAAGTCCGTATAAGCTCTGGTGTAAACCATGGCATACCCATTTTTCATCTGGGCACCGGTCCGTCCGTCAAAAAAGCGGGCGCCGTCGTCGTATACAAACTCACCGCCGTCGGTCTTAAAGCCGTCCACTCCCATGTCAAGCAGATATTGCCGTTTCCCAAACCACCAGTCACAGGCAGCCGGGTTGGTGAAGTCCGGTATCATGGAACCTCCGAACCAGCGCCCCTCCGGAATCAGATAGGGGGATCCGTCGGCATTGGTAACGACATAGCCCTTTTGCACCGCTTCTGCGCAGTCCGCCTCATGTTCCGGACAGACGCGCCAAGGCTCCAGCTTTTTCAAAACCGGTATCTGCCAGAGAATAAGGCGGATTCCTTTTTCGTGAAGATCCCGGATCATCCCTTCCGGATTGGGAAAACGTTCCTTGTCAAAGCGGTAAAAGGTAGCTTCATCGCTCCAGGCTTCGATTACCACCACAGCAGGCTTCATCCCCTGCCTGACAGCTTCCTCCACCACTTCTTCCACCACCGCCTGACTATCCCATCGGTTGGCAGACATCCAAAGGCCAAAGGCCCAGTCCGGCGGCACTCTGGGCCGGCCCGTAAGCGCTGTAAACTCTTTAAGAACTTCCAGGGGCTTTCCCGTAAATGTCCGCACATCGTATTGGTCCGGAAGCGTAAAGACGATCCCATCAGCGGTCTTTTCCGTGAATACGGTAAACTTCTCCATTGTGTCCACATAAAGGCCCCCTCCCCCGTCTGTCAATGCAAAGGGAATGGGCAAATAGGTGGAAGCCCCCTGATTGGTAAAGGTTTCGTATACATGGTTTTCGCGGACCAGCCCCTCCTGATTCAATGCGTCAAACCGTTCTCCAAATCCGTAAACAGCCTGACCTGCAAGTAGACATTTCATCCTTTCACACCTCCTACCTGTAATCCTGCTGCAAAATACTTCTGTGCAAAAGCATATACCACCAGGATCGGGAGCATGGAAACCAGCGCTCCCGCCATAAGTAAGTTGTATTCACTTTTGTACTGCCCGTTTAAGGAGCTTAGAATAATGGGCAGGGTAAACTTTGTCTTTGTGGTCAGCATGACCAGCGGCAGTAAATAGTCATTCCATGCGTCCATAAAGCAGATAATTGCCAAAGTGGCAAGGCTGGACTTGCACATGGGACATATGATCCGTACAAAGACAGTAAAGATTTCCGCGCCGTCAATGGCGGGCGCTTCCATATAGACATTAGGAATCGTCATCATACGCTGTCGCAGCATAAACACCGCAAACACCTTGAACATACTGGGCAGCACCAAAGCTCCCAGACTATCCACCAGCTTCAGTTCTCCCATAAGTAAGTAAAGGGGGATGAACAGCACCTGGGAAGGAATCATCATGGTGGCCAGGTAAACCAAAAAAATAACGTTTTTCCCCCTAAAATCCAGTTTCGCAAAGGCAAAAGCGGCCATAGCGGAACTGATGATCGTCACGGCTACGGAACTGACAGAGACCACAAG
>POVV01000854.1_pt1 | contig 15022 bp, 9 predicted proteins | sample 1560271 | NCBI WGS metagenome assembly POVV01 (sample SAMN08337232, study PRJNA429181) | Bioreactor metagenome, whole genome shotgun sequencing project. | biome: cows' rumen and soil; feature: anaerobic; isolation source: anaerobic chemostat enrichment culture, galacturonate as sole carbon source...... | reverse complement strand
TAAAATTCATAGTGAAACCTCCGTTTGATTTTGGCATTTTTCATCCGGCAAGATGATACCTTAATCATACTTCGAGGTTTCTTTTTATTCAATTGACGTTATTTCTGAATTACAGGAATGCTCCTTTTTGCTTTATCATATTTTTGCTTCAAATTCTGTTGCATAAGATAAAATCACATCTTCTGCAGCATCATCTCTCGCAAGTTCTCCTGTAATTTTCCCATCACACATTACTAGTATTCTGTCGCTGATTCCCAAGACCTCAGGCATTTCTGATGAAATAAATAACACTCCAGTTCCATTTTTCTTAAGTTCATTCATCATATTATAAATTTCAATCTTTGCACCAATATCAATGCCTCTAGTTGGTTCATCGAAAATAACCACTCTTGAATATCTTGCAAGCCATTTGCCGACAACTACTTTTTGCTGATTTCCTCCAGAAAGACTTTCAGCATTTATCTCTTCAGATGCCAGTTTAATATTCAAATCATTAATGGTTCTTTTTACCATTTCTTTTTCTTTCTTTTTGTTTACTTTTCCAAATTTATTTGCCAGCCAGTCAAGATTTGACAAAGCCATGTTTTCCCGAACACTCAATTTAGTGCATAGTCCATCTTTTTTTCTGTCCTCTGGTGCCAATACAATTCCTGCTTTAATTGCATCAATGGGTCTGGTTATTTTTACTTCTTTACCGTCTAAAAAAATTTCACCTGACTCTTTTTCATCAATTCCAAAAATTGCTCTTGTCGTTTCTGTTCTTCCGGCTCCCATCAGACCGGCTATTCCCACAATCTCACCTTCATAAAGTTCTAAATGAATATCTCGAACCATATGGCCCGCATTCAGGTTCCTTACTTCTAAAATTTTTTTCCCTTTTTCACATTCAATTCTTGGAAACTGTTCGGTAATATTACGCCCTACCATCTTAGCAATTAACTGGTCCATGGTGTAATCTCCAAAATAACCTTTCATAATAAACTGACCATCTCTTAGAACAGTGACTCTGTCTGCCAGATGCTTAAGCTCATCTAATCGGTGGGATATATAAATGATTCCACAGCCCTCACTTTTTAATTGGTCAATAATACGAAACAGTTCATTGATCTCCTTTGAGGACAACGCTGAGGTAGGCTCATCCATAATCAAAATACGTGCATTAATAGAAAGTGCTTTAGCTATTTCCACCATCTGTTGTTTTGATACTGATAATTCATCTACAGGCTGAGCAGGATCCAGTTCAATTCTTAAAGACGCTAAAATCTCTCTTGTTTTTGCAATCATTTGCTTATTATCTAATCTGACTCCCTTTTTTACTTCCCTTCCCAGAAAAATATTTTCAGCCACAGTAAGATGACGACACATATTTAATTCCTGATGAATTATAGCAACCCCAATCTCCTGCGCTTTCTTTGTATCCAAGTCACCCTGGTTCTCCCCAAACAACGTTACGTCTCCGGAATCTCTGGTATAAACACCACTTAATATTTTCATTAATGTGGATTTTCCGGCACCATTTTCTCCAAGCAGTGCCATCACTTCTCCGGCCTTTAAATCAAACATTACATCATTTAAAACTTGCACTCCGGAAAAGGATTTGTTAATATGCTCCATTTTTACAATATACTCTTCCATATTCCCCTTCCTTTTCATCTTTTATTGCAGATTGCTTTTTATTTCCTTTCATGTGAAAAGTATATCATTCGATTCGTTTCATTTTTAGGTACATTTCCTTATATTGAGGGGGTGATTCTTTTGAACTTTATTTAAACATAAAAAAAGCCGTACTGAGTTGAACAATTTCCAACCCTGTACAGCTTTAATCCGGAAAAATTTCTGCTTTTTCTCCTCTTACCTTTTCAAATTCCTCACGTCCAATATCTCCTACAACGCATCCATGCTCCATTTGTATTAACCGGTCAGAAATATAAAAGGTATCATACATTTCAGTTGCCAAAATCAATACTGCAGTTCCCCTTTCACTGAACTTGGCCAATATGTTTAGCACATGTGTCCTTAAGTATATATCCAGTCCGGATAAAGGCTGCAGGCACACAAGTAGATCTGGTTTTATCAGCAAATATCTATAGTAAATTAATGTATACAAATCTTTTATCTCTACATCATACAGCTGAGGCTTATCTAAGACCTCTCCCACCTCTCGTTTAAGTTCCTCCATAACACTCTTTCTCAATCTTCTTTTCTGCCAAAAAAAAGGAATTTTTTCTCCCAGCATAAAACATAGATTATCCATACAGCTTAATTCGGGAAATGCCATACTATCTACAGGATTTTTATCTATAACCCCCGTCTTACAGCCTTTATCTGCTTTCACTTTTTCCATGATTTCTTTTAGCACCGTATTGCTTCTGTCCATAAGCAATACAATTTCTCCTGGATACAGAGTTAGATCTAGATTTGATATATGTTCACCCCTGACATTTTTCCAGTCTAATATGGGATCTTCCGTATATTTTTCTTTGTTCTTTCTTGAATAAAGATCGTAAACATTTTTATATAATGGCTCCGCAAAAATTTTTACATCTGCCTTCATATTCTGTAAATCCCAATAAACCTTTTGTATACTTCCGTGCTTAAATACCCCGATTCGATCACAAATCTGTCTTAACACTTCATGATGTTGATAAATATATAAAAATGTGTATCCCCTGTTCGATACCTGTTTGATAAAACGATGAAAAGCAGGTAGTTCTTCACTACTGAAGAGATCTGAAATATCGTTTAAAATAATCAGTTTATTTCCTCTTACAACCAATTGCAGCACACCAGCCGTAAACCGCTCCAACGTGCTCATTTCCGCTATTTTTTGGAGAGGCTGCATCTTAAGCTGAAAATCATCCAGCAGTTTTTGTGTTTGATGAATCAATTTTTTCTTGGCCAGTATCTGAGGATACAATCCTGCTCGAATAACAAAAAGATTTTCTGTTAACGACATATTTTCAATAAGATGACTCCTTGTCCCAATTTCTTCTATTTTATTTTTTGCCCCATCGTTTTTTCCTGCTCTGTTTATTAATTTTTCTCTAAAAAAAATCTGTCCATATTCAATCTCATTATTATTGCAGATCAAATCTATCATCGTCCTGATTCCGCTCTGTTCCAAACTTAGAATACCGTAAATTTCACTTTCGAATATCTGCATGGTAAAATGATTTAACACAGGCATCCCGTTCTCTTTACACACAATATGGTCCATTCTCAATAGTTCTCTGCGCATTGTACTCCTTCTTCATCTGATATTATGTCATTTTTTTCAGATTCTACTGAATAAGGTAAATTAAGCTCTACATCTGTCCCTATACCTTCTGTTGAGTATACCGTAAGTCCATAATTTTCTCCAAACATCATTTTAATGCGATTATTCACATTAGCTACGGCTATCCCCCCTCTCTCCTTATTGATTACACTGCGGTTCACCATGTGCTGGTTGATTTGATCCAGTATTTCTTTTTTGATCCCCACACCGTCATCCATTACATGAATTACCAGTCTTTTATCCGTCAGAAACATCTTTACTTTTACCGTTCCATTACCTATTTTCTGTTCAACACCATGAATAATTGCATTTTCTACAATAGGTTGTAAAACAAGTTTTGGAATCATACATTTTTGTACGGTTTCTTCATCTTCTCCATATTCAATTTCAAGATTAAGTCTTTTTCCAAATCGATATTGCTGAATATAAAAATACGTAGTTATATTCTGTATTTCCTCCTCAATTGTCACAAGACTTTTTTGATTGCTTATTGTATATCTAAAAAAAGTAGCCAGTGCCTCACACATATCACCAACACTATCCAAACCCGATATCAGAGCCTCACTCCGTATACTCTCCAACGTGTTGTATAAAAAATGAGGGTTTATCTGATTTTGTAATGCTAGGTACTGCGCCTGACGTTTACTCAATTCCAGAGAAGTAGAATTTTCCATAAGTCCAATCATTCTGTGTATCATTGATTCAAATTGAGGGTTATAATAATACAATATCTGAGATAGATCTTCTACCGCTCCATGTGCAGCAAAAGCACCCATTTTCTTTGCAGTTTCCTTGTAAGGCTCCCACACCATAAAGTAGAAAATCAAACCCTGGATACAAAAAACAGTTAAAAACAGTACCGGAAGCATAATCAGTTTTATTCCCTGTATGCACAGCAGTACAGTAACAAAAAGCGCAAGTATGTTGATTCCAAAACTGATACCCAGCCAGTAGATTCTTACCGAAAGCATTTTTTCTTTCATGTTTTCCCTTTCTTTAAGAATATAGATTTCTATACTCCTTTGGAGTAATCCCTGTCATCTTACGAAATACTTTTGAAAATCTCTTATAGTCATTCATTCCTATTTCACGGCTCACAGATTCTATTGTTCCAGAGGTTTCTATCAGTATTTTCTTTGCCTCTTCTATTCGGATATCCGTAAGATATTCCAAAAATGTCTTACCGGTCTCCTTACGAAACACTGTACTGAAATAGCTGCTGGAAAATCCCACAACATCCCCCAGCTCCTCTAACGTAAGAGGGTCCATATAATGATCCTGTATGTACTGCTTTGCCTGATTTATAGGCTTAACTTTTTTTTGATTAATTCTGTTGCAGCTTTCGTTCAAATCTCTGATACAATACGCCTCCAGTAGTTGAAAAATATTATCTATACTACTGCATAAAAGAACATTCTTTTCAAAATCGCACTCCATGTCCTCTCTGTTTCCAAAATAGTACTCTTTTTGAAATAGTGAAGAGACTAAAAACAGATGATATGCATCACATACTATTTTCAAAACCTGATATCCTCTTACCCCTTTATCTGATACCTGCAATTTTAATTCATTAATTGCCTTTTTTATATGTTCAACATTTTGTACATCCATGCTCTGGCGCACTTCACTGCTAAAACTTTTATACACTGTCTCAGCATCCCAATCCACATGATCAGGAATATTTTCCAGAAAGATAATCTGTCTTCTGAATAATCTCTCTTCCATAACTTTCTGTGCAGAGCATATCTTATTTTTTAGATTAGAAAACTTTTCATCCGATTCAGACACACTGAGCCGGAACTGTATTTCTTCAAAAACATTTATTTCTACGCCAAAATCCTTTATGAAGCTTTTCAGCAATAACCTTACATTACTGCTTTCTTCCTGTGAATAATTCATCACCCCTATAATCGCGTCACTTACTGCACATATTTCAACATCATAGCACTTGTCTGTCAGTTGCTTTTTCAACATAGCTGAAGCTTTAGCATATAATATATCAATAGTTTTACTTAATGAAGCCATACGCATACTTTCATTTTTCAGCAAATCAGCACGAATAAATACAATCTGAAAATGGCCCTGCTGAAAGTGATAGCCATATTTATGATTGATACTTTCCAATGTTTCATCAGTCATCCCTTCAGAAAGGCTTCTAATCCAGTTAACTCTAAGCTGACCCTCATTTCTTTTGATCTGTTCAAGCTGTATTTTATTTATTTTTTCCGCTTCATATAATTTGTAATACCGGTTTTCGACCTCTTTAAGCGTTGTCCACAATTGCTGTTTTTTTATAGGCTTAAGTAGATAATCCTTAACTCCATATCGAATTGCAGTCTGCGCATATTCAAAATGAGAATACCCACTAATAATAATGAACTCTATATTGGGGTTATACTTTCTAGCTCTCCTTAATAATTCCAATCCATCATATCCAGGCATTCTTATATCTGTAATCACCAGATCAGGATTTTGTTCTTTAATCATAGAAAAAGCATCTATACCATTTTCTGCCACACCCACCAACTCCATATTTAATGACTTCCAGTCAATCAAATGATCAATTAAACGACAGATTTTTTCTTCATCGTCTGCAATAATTACTCGTATCATATGCACTTTTTCTCCCTTCACCAATAGGTCATTATACAATACAGTACATTGTTTTATTAAAATGTCTTATTTTAGAAGTATTTTATCTCTATTTTTGGTCAGAATCAACATAATATTTTTTTGATTTGAACAGACTCTATTGTATATGATAAAAATATTCATTATTACATTAACATCTGAGATACAGAAAAATTACAATCAATGAGTCTCCATCTACTTGAAGATTGGAACCAAATATGCTATATTAAAGGTACAAAGAGAACAACCGCCAAAGTGGTTGACCTAAATGAATTGATGAAAATCCACCCAGTCCGCCAAGACTTTGAGGGTGGTTTTTCTATGCATTATTGACTAATCAGGTAAATGAAGGTCAATAATGCCAGTATGAACATTCCAAATTGCATCAAATCTTTGAAGTCAAATGGTTTTTTGTCCATAAGCAACACCTCCCATCTATGTATAATGAGAGGCCAGCCACCCTGTAACGGTTGTTCTAATAAAAGTGTAGCATATTTAATTTAATCACTCAATATATTTCCATTTTATACTTTTTTTATACTTTTCTTGATTTCCCCCTTGGACCGTGCTATACTATGACCCGTTCCCAAGCCCTGAAAAATAAGGTCTAAAGGGCAAATCAAACCGAGTGTTCGTGACCTTCCACTCGTAAAACAAAACTAAAGGAGATTAAAAATGAAAAAATCGCAAAACCTCAAAGTGCTGTTTACAGCACAGGCAGCAATGATCGCTGCTATCTATGTGGTGCTCACTATTGTTTTTGCACCATTCAGCTATGGTGAAGTGCAGGTTCGCATATCAGAAGCACTTACTATTCTTCCTGTTTTCACCCCTGCCGCTATACCTGGTCTGTTCATCGGATGTATAATCAGTAACATTCTTGGAGGCTGTATACTGCCAGACATCATTTTCGGAAGTCTCGCCACATTAATTGGCGCAGTCATCACTTGGAAGCTAAGAAATAAAAATAAATTTCTTGCCCCCCTTCCTCCCATTCTATCCAACATGATTATTGTTCCTTTTATTCTACGTTTTGGTTATCAGGTTCCTTTACCAATTCCATTTATGATGCTGACTGTGGGGATTGGCGAAGTAATTTCCTGTGGTGTACTGGGCATGATTGTATATACTGCACTCAATAAATACAAACACACAATTTTCAAGACTATATAAAGTTACTATTTCACATATCCTATAAATGTATTTCCGCTTGCCTCAACCATGGATTCCATATCGTTCACACTGACGGTATTCATCGTTCCTGTTTCAGGATCAATATATGTTACATCTGTTGTACTATATCCAGTCAAAAGAATGGCATGGCTGGAATCAATCATTGCAATAACAGGAAGTCCTTTATTAATTACATATAATACCTGACTAAGTGTGCAGCCGGTCAGATTCACTTTCTTAGCGCCAAATTGTTTCATTTGTTCTTGGCATGCTTCGAAGGAGGTCTGATCGTCTGTTTTTTTAAAGTTCTCTACACTGGTACTGTAAATCAAATCACGATTTCCCTTTTCCCAAATATAAGATTGTTCTGATGAAATTACTACACCAGATACCTGTTCTGCTTTCTGAATTGCATAAGATGCTTTATCATAAATTGCAATAAGGTCTCCCATGCCATAAACATAAAATTTATCTGATTTCACTTTTCCATCAAAAGAAATTGTAACTGGTTCATTAAGAAGTACTTGCTTTGGTTTCAATATTTTAGGCGATTGATCGGAAATTCCATCCACATATTTTAATTTCATCTGCTTTTGCTTCAAATCAGTAGAATACGTTTCCAGTGAAATATTACTCTCTTTACGTTCTGTATTATTGCTAATGTAATCCTGCGCTATTCCGGTATAGATGTCTCCTGCTTTCGTTACCCTGTTGAGAGTGACCATATTTTTCTCCACAAATACATCTGATATGTATATCCCTTCCACAGAATAATTTTTTACAACCTTGTTTTTACTGTCCCTGATTTCAAGCTTATACATTGGCATTATTTCTTCTCCGGCAACTGTCTTTCCTTTATCCCCGGGATTTTGACAACCATATATAAAATCGTTGCTCACAAATCCAAGTGGTCTTATTGATTCACCCTCTTTTGCATTTATTGTTTTATTTTTTCCAGTCTTTAGATTTAAAACATTTATTTGCTTTGCATCATCTAAAGAGCCATTGACTTGATATGCAAGTAAATGACCATCTTCAGAAGCGGTATATTGTCCCTCATCCAAATCTTCTGCCAGTATTTCTTGTTTATCTTTCTCCAGATCCACCTGATATAAAGTACCTCCTGCCAAAACATAAAGCATATTTCTATCATGACTGTAATAGACCATTTTACCCAACTCATCCTCAGCTATTGCAAATGATTTATTACTTGGAATAAAAGCTTTTTCTTCAACTGCATTTTTTTCTATATCAAAGTAGTAAACTTCAACACCTACTTCACCTTCATGATCGCCTCTGTTCATATAACCGTATACCGCAAACACCGTACTGCCATTTTCGTACATACTGATAATTCGCACTTCATGCTGATCATAACGACTGCGTACATCATGTCCTTCTTTATTAGCGAAACTAAAAACAAGCGAAAGCTCATCTGATTCTCTGTTATATGTCCATAAATCTCTTTCCTGAACAAAAGATACAATTGTCCCATCTTTATTTGTTGCATAGGAAACATCAGGAGAAGTAATTCCCAGCAAAATACCACTCTCATCCAATACCTTTTTATTTCCATTAAAAACCTGGCTCATACTTCGATTATAATCCAGAAGATAAAGTTCACCTTCACTGTGCCTCACACGAAAGAATTCCTTAATGTTATAGGTTTCCACTTCATCATTATCTCCCTTACATGTCACTTGATACTTGGCAAGCAATGATGTATATACACTATTACTCTCCTTAATACTCCATTCAACAGTACTGGATATCTCAGGTGCAAGATTTCCCCAAGTAACCTGTGCAGAGCTGGAATGTATGGTTACTGTCTGATAAGTAGTATTATCTCCATCCTCATTAGATTCGAGATACTGAGATAGTTCCTCCGCATTTTTTTTACTAAATGTTTTTGTATGGAAGTCATCTGCAAAAGCAAGACACTCCTTTATTTCCAAGTCCTGAGGTTTTTCAATTCTAGTAAAGAAAAATACATTTTTTTTTCCAATATTTACTGTTAATTTTAATACAGCTTCAGAAACACCCTCTTTTATGGAACTATTCAGATCTAATTTAATATCTGGATCAGATAAATCTTTCACTTCACCAGTGTTATAAACTTCTTCACCATTTAAAGAGTACACTTCATATTTAATTGTGCTTATCTTATTGCCATCAGACTCAACAGTCATATCCAAAGTACCATTTTCCTCCAACGGTGTTATGGTATCCCTCATCGCCGTAATGTCCATATCATCCACATATCCGGCAACTGCATTTACGTTTTTGCCTTCGACATTGAAAGACACACGCGGAAGTGTAGGGTCACCAAGGTCTACTGTTAAATCATCTGTCCCTCTATTTGTAATCAGACTGCTTATCACAAGAGCTGCTAAAAATACTCCTGTCAAAATACCAGCTTTTATCCACCGCATATTTTTCATTTGATTATCCCCTTTATCATAACTCCCTTATTTATCTCCTGTATCCAGATTTAACAGACGGCCCATTGCAGGATCAGCCTGCAGAAAGGAATTGCATTTCTGAATCTGTTGTCTTGCACTTTCATTGCTTCGCTCTGTTTTTACAGCACGTATCAGTATGTTTTTTGGGGTATGCTCCATATCTATAAACTCAAGTACCTGGGTTTCATATCCACACGCCTCCAGGTATTTTGCACGTAGACCATCGGTTAGCAACGCGGCAAATCTTTCCTTTAATAATCCATAGTCCATAATGGGATCCAGCACATCATTACCAATCTGATTATTTAATTCATGTTGACAGCACGGTACGGAAAGAATAACCTTTGCCTTCCATTCAATTGCCTTTGCCAAGGCATAATCTGTAGCTGTATCACAGGCATGAAGAGTTACCATCATGTCTATTGACTGTACCCCGTCATAATCCGCAACATCCCCAACCAGAAATTTAAGCTTTTCATAATCATATTTTTCAGCTAATTCATTGCACTTTTTGATAATATCTTCTTTTAAATCAAGCCCTATAATCCTTATATCATATTTTTTTAATTCATGAAGATAATAGTACATGGCAAAAGTTAAATAGGATTTTCCGCAACCAAAGTCAAGAATTGTTAATTCCTTTTTCTGGGATAGTTGAGGAAGAATATCCTCAATAAATTCCAGAAACCGATTAATCTGGCGAAATTTATCAAAACGTGATTTTACTACATTTCCTTCAGAAGTCATAATTCCCAGATCCACAAGAAAAGGAACGACTGTTCCTTCAGGTATTATATACTTTTTATTGCGGTTATGAGAAAAATCCGAAACCTTTAATACTTTATCCTGCTGTTTATTCTGTATGGTTACTTTGCCTTTTTTGCTTACAAGAATGTTGTATTTTTCGGTTAAGGTACTCATTTGCATCTGCCTATAATTTGACATAAGTTCTATTAAACGGACTTCAGTTTTTTCTGGATTCAGATTTTCATGAAAAACCTGTGTTTTGGTAAAAGACTCCAATTGAAAATACAAATCACCTTTTTTTTCAATAGGCCTTAATTTGATTTTTAACACCTCTCCTTTAGTACGAGGATTGCTGATTACACCCTGTACAAATTTTCTATTTAATATATGGCTTAACAATTCCTTTAATTTTTCCATGTAACACCTCTCGAACCTCAAATTAGAATATCTCACCTAATTGTAAAGCAAAATACAAAATGGTGCAAGAATCAGTTCCTTATTGGAAATATTTATTACCTCCATCATTTCCTAAATGGGGCTCAAAGCTATAGATTATGAACAAGGAGTCAGACTTATCGTAAAAAGTCTGACTCCTTGTTTTGCTTTATTTTTTTACTCTGGGAAATGCTATTGTAACCTTAAACAAATCACCATCCAGATACAAACTGAATTCTCCTCCCTGCATCTGTGTCAGGCTTTTAGCAATAGATAATCCCAGGCCGCTGCCCTCTGTACTTCTAGAAAGATCTCCTCTAATAAATCGCTCTGTTAATTCATCTGCAGATATATTTAATGGCTGCTCTGAAATATTTTTCAAAGAAAATCTGACCATTTCTTCATCCATCCACAAATCAGTATATACTCTTGTCCCCGGCATAGCGTATTTAGCTGTATTATTATAAATATTTTCTACAATACGCCACATGCACCTTCCATCAACATGAATCATAGCAGAAGTATCCGAAATATTTTGAATGACCTCCAGCTTCTTTTTATCAAATTTTTCAACAAATTCACCTGCGGTCTGATGGATCATCTCTACCAGATTCACATCCATCATTTCCAATTCAATATTTCCACTGCTAACTTTAGATGCTTCCACAACATCTCCCGTGAGTGTTTTCAAACGCTGCGCTTTCGCTTCCAAAATATCTAGATATCCCTGAATTTTAGTATCTTTAAAATTTTCACGTTTGAGCAGATCTACATAGTTAATAATAGACGTAAGAGGTGTTTTGATGTCATGTGAAACATTTGTAATCAAATCTGTTTTCAGCCTCTCACTCTTCATCCCTTCTTCTACAGCTCGCTGTAGTCCATTTCCTATATTATTCACTCTCTCAGCCAGATAAAGATTGTCACCTCGTAATCCATTCAGAGGAATCTGGTAATCCACATTACCTGATGCAATTTCTTGAATCCCTTTTTTTATCATGCTTTTCGCTATAGCATTTTTAATTACAAAATAACCTGCAGTACCTTCTACAATAAATAGTATGGGAATTGAAACTGAATTACTTATAGCCAGCGCAAACCAGTGTGCCACAACAAACGCAGCAAAAATCCATACAACCTTAAAGATAACCCCTCGCTTTATCCATAATTCTTTTAATAATTCAATAAAACTTTTGAACAAACTGTTCTCCCAGAGGTTTCGTGCCTTTATTCTTCGAATCAGACTAAGATATCCAATCAAAAAGCATGTAGTGGTATATGCGGCAATAACCCCAGCAATTACTAAATCTGATATATTTAAATAGTTTCCATAATACGTATCATTACTATATGTCCCCTGATAGTAATCATAAGTCGTCATTCCAATTGAGGTGCCCCCCCAAATATTACTCATGAAAAGAACAGGGATGAACCATAATAGGATAACAAATACAGCCCCTAACTCTGTCTTCCAATAGTCAAATCCAGAAAGATGAAGCGTTTCATCTTTTCCGTTTCTCCCAGAAATCACTGTCAGCCAAAGTAAAATAAGTAGAAATGTAATACTGCAGAATATACTGCCTGTAGCCGCCATTTTAAGATAAGGGGCGTAAGTATCATAATTCTGAGCATCCGTATAAAAGCTGTCCTGTATAGGAAATTTTGTATTAACAGAAGCTGCAAAAATACAGTCTGCACATTGTTCATAGGTATAAGATTTTACCATAGACCTCCACTCACTGGCAGAGATATCCATATTTGTTTCAAATTCCGATAATTTAGGCCTAACAATCAGATACTGATTATTTTTTCCAGACTTCAGTGCTTCCAGATTCTCTTTTACTTCATCATAATTCTTAAACTTACTGTTATTTGTATAAACAGTTTTCGTGTTTGCGTTAACAAGGATATAGGTAAAATTTGTATTTCCTTCAGACCATGTATCCCCTTCGTATAAGTATTGATCTAACTGTGAAGAAAATGAAGACAACGTATTTTCTAAATACTCAAAAACTTTAGACATTTTACCGTTAAGCCCAGGTGTATTGTTGACTACCTCTAAAATATTGGATGCTCCTGCTGGAGCATATTTTTCTTTTAATGCTTCATTGAAGGTCCAACAGTCAGTATATTTGGTATTTCCTTCTTCATCTTTAATAATTAGTGATCCGTCATAGTACCCATACGTATAATAACCGTCCTCCAAATCTTTCAAATAATCCGATGTGGTTCTGTTGTCCACTTCCAAATTCAATTTTTTATCTTCCACTAAAGTTCGAAATTCGCTCATATAGTAGTAATAATACGTTCCATCCGGCTTCTCACACACTACTATATTATTTCCCTCATAGTCTGCGCCTTCTTCCTGATATTCATTACTCCAGTTTTGAAGGTCTTCTACCGTGTAGGCAAGACCGGATATGTTCTCCCCAGTAATTTCACCTGTTTTACTCATCTTCATGATGTCTACCAGTTTATCCGGATTATATTTACCATCTGTTTCAAAATTACGTTTTGTGTTTATGGATTCCATTACATTCCATGTTGCATTATAGACCATATTTTTAAATCCTGCCGACTCTTCATAAGACTTACTGGAAAAGTTAAAAAAATCAGCTTTTTCTAAATTTCCAGAAAAGGTCAGCAAGACTGCCATACTTAGCACCGCAGACACAATCATTATGTGTTCCAGTATCACCAGAATTCCCTTTGTTACGGGCAGTTTATACCAATTCCTCATAATACTCCTTTCTAGAGTTTTTCAATTTTATAGCCAACTCCCCATACCACCTTTAAATACCGGGGATCTTTAGGATTAATTTCTATTTTTTCTCTGATATGCCGTATGTGAACAGCTACAGTGTTGTCTGCACCTATTGCATCTTCATTCCATATTGATTCATATATTTGATTGATAGAAAACACCCGCCCCTGATTTTTAGTTAATAAAAGCAAAATATTATATTCAATGGGTGTAAGCTTAACCACATCACCATCGACGGTTACCTCTTTCAAATCATCATTTATAGAAAGTCCTCCCGCCTCATATATCCGTTCAGACTTATCGCTTACATTTCCGCCAAACTGTGTGTATCTGCGCAGCTGGGACTTCACTCTTGCAACAAGTTCCAGTGGATTAAAAGGTTTTGTCACATAATCATCAGCACCTACATTTAATCCCAGAATCTTGTCAGCATCTTCCGATTTTGCCGAAAGGATAATAATTGGAATACTGTTGTTCTGCCTGATTTTAAGAGTAGCTCTTATACCATCAAGTCTTGGCATCATCACATCAAGTATAAGAAGATGAACTTCCCCAGCCTCTAAAACCTTTAATGCTTCTGTTCCATCATAAGCTTTCAGAACATGATACCCTTCCTGTGTTAAATATATTTCAATAGCTTCTACAATTTCTTTATCATCATCACAAACTAAAATATTATACATTTTTATCACCTCCCTTATAGTATACATCATAACTTCAAATTTTTAAGACCACTTGGGGAAAATCTTATAAATTTCTTAAATAAAACCAGATAACTTTAAGTTCAAAAAGGGCCTCCCCTTTTAGAGAGACCCTTTCGGTTATCATATTCTATTATTTTAATTTAGGGTATAATTATACAATATTAATACCAGCACTGGCATATCCTGTTAAAGTATTTAATAATGTTATCCCCTCTGATGTTATGGTGAACACCATCAAAAGCCTGGTTCCCGCAGTAACAGGTACACTCAAACCAGTAACTGTACCTGATGCAATATCACCAATGCTTACAGTACCCGTCAAACTTGGTGTAAGACTTACAAGTGTTCCAGGGATTGGTGTAAAGGTGTTGTCTGGAGTAGCTGACTGATATACCTGTGCCTCAACTGTAACAGTTGTGCCTACTAAAGCAAGCCCTAATACAACACTGAAATATGCTGCTATATCCGTTATTGTACCATCTCTTGGTACAGAAAATGCCATATTGGTAAGCAAACCAGCAGCTCCTGTCAAATCAATTGTTGCTCCCAGCACAGTTGGAAGTGTAGTACTGCTTCCAAAAGAAATTATTCCGGGAAGACCTGCTAATCCCAATGCTATTGAAGTAGGTGCAATAGGTTCACCTGATGAAAAAGGTACAATTGATCCGGCTCCTGTAACCCCGGTAGGACCAGTTACACCTGCTCCCGTTGCTCCCGTTGCTCCCGTTGCTCCTGTTGCTCCTGTTGCTCCTGTTGCTCCTGTTGCTCCACTTGTTCCTGTTGTTCCTCCTGCTGGTCCTGTTGCACCTGTTGGGCCTGTTGGTCCTGT
>POVV01000853.1_pt1 | contig 15053 bp, 10 predicted proteins | sample 1560271 | NCBI WGS metagenome assembly POVV01 (sample SAMN08337232, study PRJNA429181) | Bioreactor metagenome, whole genome shotgun sequencing project. | biome: cows' rumen and soil; feature: anaerobic; isolation source: anaerobic chemostat enrichment culture, galacturonate as sole carbon... | reverse complement strand
TACAATTGCAATCAATATAGCCATGAATACTGATACTGACACAGGAGCACCTCCTTATTAGATTTTCATTGTACAACAATACAACACTACAATTTTAAACTGTTTTATACATTATGTCAAGTATTTCGCCCCTGTTTCAGGTATACTTATACACATTTTCCTTGTTGTCAGTATTCACTATAATTACCGCCTAAAACACGGCTTATTGCATCGTAGGAAAAACCACGTCTACCCAAGGCGGCCATCATTTTTCCTCGTTCCTTAAAGTCCATTTCCTCCGCTTTTATGCGCTTTTTTTTCACATAGGCCCGTATCTGGGCCTCTTCATCCACGGGCTGTTCTCTAAGGATCTCCTGGATCACCTCTTTGTCCAGTCCCTTTTTCTGCAGCTCGTACTGAATCTGCCGCCCGCTTTTCCGTTCTGAATTGAATTCCACGTATCTGCGGCCATAGTTCTCATCGTTGATAAAGTTATGCTCTTTTAAAAATTCTATGGCATAATCGGCTGCCTCTTTCGGATACCCTCCGTCTTTTAATTTCCGTCTCAGTTCCTGTTCGGTCTTATCTGAGGATTTCAGAAGAAAAAGGACCCTTTCCCTGGCCCTTTTAAACAAAACATCCCGTAGGATCTCCTGATAAGTTTCTTCAGAAAGCGGTTTTCCTTCCTCTATCCCAAATTTTCTGATTTCCCCTCGATAAAGGACAAGAGTAAAGTCTTCATCCAGAATGACTTTACTCCTGCGTTTATCAACGGGCACGATTTCCACAACTGTCATATAGGCCCCTTATTTTAACTATTTACCCGGCGTTCATGAGTTCGCCGGCCAAAACCTTGCTGAGATTACTCCTTGGGAGCTTCGCCCTTGCTTTCTTCTGCCTTGATTCTCTTGCTTTCCTTAGTGGCAGCTGAACCAGCACTCTCCGGCGCTATACTGCTCTCTTCATGAAGCCCATACTTTATACGGACCTTATTCTCTACCTCCAGGCAAACTGCCGGATTGTCCTGAAAATAAATCTTGGCATTCTCTCGTCCCTGTCCGATCTTGACATTATTATAAGCAAACCATGCTCCGCTCTTTTCCACGATATTCTCTTTCACCGCCAGATCCAGGATATCTCCTTCCTTGGAAATACCTTTTCCGAACATGATGTCGAATTCCGCCTCTTTAAATGGCGGTGCAATTTTATTCTTTACTACCTTTACGCGGATCCGGTTACCTACTATATCTCCGCCCTGCTTTAAGGTCTCGATCTTACGGATATCCAGGCGGACAGACGCGTAGAACTTAAGGGCACGTCCTCCTGTGGTAGTCTCAGGGCTTCCAAACATTACTCCCACCTTCTCACGAAGCTGGTTGATAAAGAGAACGATACAGTTGGATTTGCTGATGACGGCCGTCAGCTTTCTAAGAGCCTGGGACATCAGGCGCGCCTGAAGACCCACATGGGAATCGCCCATATCACCTTCGATTTCGGCCTTTGGCACAAGCGCTGCGACCGAGTCCACGATTACAATATCAACGGCACCGGACCGAACCATGGTTTCTGTGATTTCCAATGCCTGCTCCCCGTTATCCGGCTGGGAAATGTAAAGGTTATCAATGTCCACTCCAATATTCTTGGCGTAAACAGGATCAAGGGCATGCTCCGCGTCAATAAATCCTGCGATGCCGCCTCTCTTCTGAACCTCTGCAATCATATGTAGGGCAACCGTCGTTTTACCACTGGATTCCGGTCCGTAGACCTCCACAACCCTTCCCCTTGGTATTCCGCCCAGGCCAAGGGCAATATCAAGGCTCAATGCACCCGTAGGTATGGTCTCAACGTTCATATTCGTGCCTGAGTCGCCCAGCTTCATAACAGAGCCTTTCCCATATGCCTTTTCTATCTGAGTAAGGGCGGCATCAAGCGCCTTTAGCTTATCATCTTTATTCATATTATCCTCCGATGCGAACAAATGTTCTTTTTCTGTTTATAATCATAGTATATTTCCGGGCAAATGTCAACCAGAATTTTATACTTCTGAGCTCAATACGCATCACACTCCTGACCTGTACAAAAAAATTCGTTTTAATAAATTCAATAGGGAAGTTTTGGCGAAATACCTGAAAGTTGAAGAAAAGGACAAACTGCTTTCTTACTGTTAATTTACTATAGCATAGGAGGGATGGAGGTGCAAGTACTATTTTGTAACAATGTTAATCAGAATCAGGCCACATCATACGGTATGCTGCAAAACAATATCAGGGCCTCCACGGGTCAAACTCTCCCGTAGAAGCCCTGATAATATTCATGCGTTCTTCTATTACATCAAAAGCCTCTCCACATCAAGCATCCCCCAGCCCTGCTGATTTATGGGAAGCCCCAGATCCACTGCCCGCTCTCTTAACATCAGTTTCACATCCCGGTTGGTCAAATAGGGATATTTCTGAAGAAGAAGCGCAATCGCCCCTGAAACCAGGGGTGTCGACATTGAGGTTCCGCTTTTGGCAAGGTATTGCCCTGATTCGTTGGCGCAGCTGATAATCCCTGCCCCCGGAGCGATGATTTCCGGCTTGCAGATGCAGGCACCGGTGGGACCTCTTCCGGAATAGTCGATCATCCGGTTTCCCATTACATTGACCTCTTTATAGTCATCTGAACACCCCACGGTAATCACCTTCCTGCTGATTCCCGGAGTTGTGATCGTATTCATGCCCGGTCCCATGTTTCCTGCGGCCACACAGACCACCAGCCCGTCATCCCACGCCGCATTTACTCCACGCACAAGAACAGAATTCTCTGTCATCCCCTTTTTTGAAAAGGAACCAACAGAAATATTTACAATCCTGATCCCATACTTTTCTCTGTTATCACGAATCCATTTAAGTCCGGCCAGCACATCGGAAGCATAGCCGTTCCCTTTTTTATCTAATACCTTAAGCATAATGATATGACACTCTGGTGCAATGCCCATATACATTCCTCCGGAAGCGGTGCCGTTGCCTCCGATGATTCCTGATATATGGGTCCCATGGCCGTTATCGTCATAGGTATCCCTTCTGCGGTGTACAATATCTACAAAAGCCGCCATTCTATGTTCAAAGTCCTCATGAAGATAAATCCCCGTATCGAGAACTGCAACTCCAATCCCACGCCCTGTATAGCCCAAATGACGGGCAGCATCACAGTGTATTGCTTCTCTCACATGATTCACAGTCCATTACCTGATTCCTTTTTTATTAGGATATTCCGGTTTGGCTCATGTGGTTTCTTTTCCTCAAAAATACGAATGAGATTTTAGTCAAATACCATTTACTTTCTGCTTGTCCGTTCCTATAATGGATATAGAATAACAAGTAAGGAGATTATTATTATGGAAAATCATCGATCCGATGCCACTTTGCTGACACAGAACCTGATCCACATCGACAGTACGGATCCCGGTGCATACGAAAAAAATATAGCCGAATATATTTTAAAACGGCTATCTTCCCTGTCTGTCCCTGTCATCAAAAAAGAGGTCCTGCCGGGCCGTTATAATATCATGGCAAAAATAAAAGGAGAAATCGACGACCCTGCCCTTGTTTATATCTGCCACATGGATACGGTAACCATTGGAGACGGCTGGACAACCGACCCTCTTGGTGCAGAAGTTATCAATGGGAGGATTTATGGCCGGGGTGCCTGTGACATGAAATCCGGACTGGCCTGCGCCCTCTCCGCCTTTTCCGCCATGGCTGATGAGGCGGCTTCCGGAAAAATCCCCAGGCATTCCTTTGTTTTCATCGGTACTGTTGATGAAGAAGATTTCATGCGGGGAGTTGAGGATGTGATAAAAGAAGGCTGGGTGACGGAAAAAAGCTTTGTTCTGGATACAGAGCCAACAAACGGACAAATCCAGGTTGCCCATAAAGGGCGTACCTGGTTTGAGGTCACCGTTACCGGAGTGACAGCCCATGCGAGCACTCCCTGGAAGGGGGCCGACGCCATTGCCGCTATGGCCGAGATCATATCTTCCATACGACGCCGGATCAGAGAATGCCCCTCTCATGAGGATCTTGGCATATCTACCGTCACATTCGGACAGATCGAAGGAGGATACCGCCCGTATGTGGTTCCTGACCAATGCAGAGTCTGGATCGACATGCGCCTGGTACCCCCCACTGATACAGCTGCTGCCATCTCCATTGTGGAACAGGCCATCCGGGAAGCTGCGATCGCTGTTCCAGGGATCACAGCTTCTTATGAAATCACAGGAGACAGGCCTTTTATTGAAAAGGATGAAAACTCCTATTTATTAAAAGCTCTGAAAGCCGCAGCAGAGGAAACCACAGGAAAAGCGGTACCTGTTTCCTATTTCCCTGGGTACACCGACACCGCCGTCATCGCAGGAAAGCTTCACAATCCCAACTGCATGTCCTATGGTCCCGGTGATCTGGAACTGGCCCATAAGCCGGATGAATTTGTCCCCTGTGAAGATATCTTAAGATGCGGGGAAGTGCTCACCAGACTGGCACGCTCCATTCTTTTCTAGATATTTTCTGCCGGGCCCGGAATTGAAACGAACCCAATATGTTGAATAAAACCAACATGGAGGGTTCATTTTATGTAAAAGAATAGGAATGGGAAATAAACACCCATCGGCCAATAGCTACTCTAATTCAACACCTTTTAGATATAATTGCTGCAGAATAAAATCATTTATTCGATTATTAATCTCCGTTTTATCATATAAGCCATTACAAATATCATAAAACGCACTTACACTAATCTCACAAACAATTTTTTTACTTCCTCTTTTCCGTTCAAACTGGAAAATTCCATCATCATAAAATATTGTATAATCCTCATTGCTCTCCAGTCCTCTTAAACAATTCCTTATACTCTTATTTCTGTAAGTACCTGGAAATAAATGCCACGTTCTACCCATTATATCTTTCACCTCCATATTAATATTATATACCAATAATTGCCGAAAGAAAGAATATATTACCTACAAATTTCGATATTTTTTTCTTATTAATAGAATTTTTCTACTGGTCACCCTTTCTTTCACTTGTTATTTTGTGTTATATATGAAATAATAAAGTCAATCGGATATTTGTAATCCGCTTCGCTACTAGCTCACAGCGTGCCCCGCTTCACCGGGCATAACCTCATAGCTGCTATAGCAGCTTGTCAGAAGGGGCTTGCCCCCTTCTAAGTCCCCACCCGGAGGTCCAGAATGAAACGTATTACAATATCAAAATTACAAAAATACATCAAGGATAAAGATCATCACCCAGACCTCAAAAAAGATTATTTTCTAAAGCTATCAGAAGAAGTTGGAGAACTCGCCCAAGCAATACGCAAGAACGCAACTCCTGCCAATGAGACTTCATTTAAGGGCAGCATTGAAGAAGAACTCTATGATGTCATGTACTATACTCTTGCTATCGCTAACCTGTATGATATTGATCTGGAGACATGGATTCCTGTAAAAGAGCGTATAAACGATGAAAAATATGGAACTCACAATGCAGACAAACTCTTTTCAAATTAATTGGCATGGACCCCATTGTAACTACAACTGATTTTTCAACGTAAAAGATTGAATTAAGAAAATCTTCATAATCTATTCAAACAATATACAAACTTTTCTAGAGTCGGTGTGTTATACTAATACCATAAGAAATGCACAATGTATCAAATATCCTTTCACCCTTTTTGAAATCCGAAAATCCTAAGAAAAATCTCCCCTGTGTCATGTGGCACAGGGATTTTTCTGCCCAAATTAAGAAAATACACGGTTGCAAGCAAAAAACAGGAGAGAAATTTCCTGAATCCCAGGAAACCTTCTCTCCTTCATTTATAATTTCTTACGAAAATATTAATATTTCATATCCTTCAGCACGTCGCAAAAATCAAAGGTGGCAAAATAATCCCTGGGAGTCTCGGCCCTGCGAATCATCTGAACGGATCCATCTTCTTTTAAGAGAAGCTCCGCAGACTTCAATTTCCCGTTATAATTATATCCCATGGCAAAGCCATGAGCTCCTGTATCGTGAATGAAAAGCAGATCACCCACAGATATCTCAGGCAGGTTCCGGTCAATGGCGAATTTGTCATTATTTTCACAGAGAGAGCCCACCACATCATATTTATGGCCGCACACCTCACCCTCTTTTCCCATAACAGTGATATGATGGTATGCCCCATACATGGCCGGTCTCATCAAATTGACCGCACAGGCATCCACGCCGATGTATTCCTTGTGGGTATGCTTCTCATGAATGGCCCTTGTTACCAGTCCGCCGTAAGGCCCAAGCATGAAGCGTCCAAGCTCTGTGTAAATTGCCACATCTCCCATTCCTTCCGGCACCAGAACTTCTTCATAAACCACTCTGACCCCTTCACCGATGGCCTTGATGTCATTAGACTCCTCCCCCGGACGGTAAGGAATTCCGATTCCTCCTGACAGGTTAATGAAAGAGATATGGGCTCCCGTCTCCTTTTTAAGCTTAACCGCAAGCTCGAAAAGCACCTTTGCAAGAAGAGGATAATATTCATTGGTTACCGTGTTGCTTGCTAAAAATGCATGTATTCCGAAGTTTTTGGCACCATTGCTCTTCAATATGCGGAAGGCCTCAAACATCTGCTCGGTCGTCATCCCATATTTGGAGTCTCCCGGATTATCCATAATGTCGTTGCTGATCTTAAATATGCCGCCCGGATTATAACGGCAGCTAATGGTCTCCGGAATATGCCCGATGGCTTTTTTAAGAAAGTCAATATGAGTAATGTCGTCCAGATTGATAATACCGCCGATTTTGTCCGCATACTGGAATTCCTCGGCAGGCGTATCATTGGATGAAAACATGATATCAGAACCGGTAAAGCCAAGGCAGTCAGACATCATAAGCTCTGTCATGGATGAACAATCGGCTCCGCACCCATAATCCTTTAAAATATTCAGGATAAATGGATTGGGCGTGGCCTTTACCGCAAAATACTCCCGGTACCCTTTATTCCAGGAAAACGCCTCCTTTAACTTCTGGGCATTCTCCCTGATTCCCTTTTCATCGTATAAATGAAAAGGCGTTGGATATTCTCTCGCGATTTCTTCTAACTTTTCCTTAGTAACAAATGGTCTCTTGTCCATAGCTTTCCTCTCCTCTCGTAGCTTACCATATGCAAAAAGAGCCTGTCTCCGGCACATCTGCTGTAAGCTACATTGTACCGGGGATAGACTCCTTTGTCTACACTTTTCTTGTATAATTATTCATAGTAGGGGGTAATCCACAGTGCGCGTTTGCAAAATCTGCGGTTTTACCCGCTCACGGGCATCCCTTAATCTACGGTTACGACCCTCATGATGTTGGTATGAGCTGCCGGCTCATTTTTTCTCACCGGATTCACCACACCGGCAGTAACCACTACCGTTTCATTTTCCTTTACAATGCCTTTTGACTTTAACAGTTCCATGGAGGAATAAATCAAAACGTCAGTGGACTCCGCACGTTTTCCATGGAGTGGCTTTACGCCCCAGTATAACTGCATCTGACGAAGGGCGGAGGCACTTGGAGACAGACCGATGATCAGGCTTTCCGGTCTCCATTTGGATAACATCCTTGTAGTGAAGCCAGTGATGCTTGGCGCAACGATCACACTGGCTCCCAGATCATGAGCTGTGGAAACGGAAGAATAACATACTGCATTGGATACATTATGCACATTAACAGCAGAAACCTTACGTTCTCTGTATGCGCTGTAATCCAGATGCTTTTCTGTCTCCTCTACGATGGAAGCCATCATAGAAAGAGCTTCAACCGGATATTTACCCATAGCAGTCTCGCCGGAAAGCATTACTGCATCTGTTCCGTCATAAACTGCATTTGCCACGTCCGTTACCTCTGCTCTGGTTGGGCGGGGATTGCGGATCATGGAATCTAACATCTGGGTTGCCGTAATAACAGGTTTGCAGGCTTCGTTGCATTTTTCGATGATACTCTTCTGAATGAACGGAACCTCCTGGGCCGGGATCTCAACTCCCATGTCGCCGCGGGCAACCATGATGCCGTCGCTGGCTTCGATGATATCATCCAGGTTTTCAATGCCTTCCGCATTTTCGATCTTGGCAATAACGGCCATATTGGAACCATGCTCATCCAGGATTTTCTTGATTTCGCAAATGGCATCAGCGGTACGTACAAAGGAAGCTGCAATGAAATCAAAGCCCTGCTCGATACCAAATTTTATGTCCATTTTATCCTTATCGGTAAGCGCCGGAAGCTTTACCTTAACATTAGGAACATTGACGCCTTTTCTCTCTCCCAGCTCGCCGCCGTTAATGATCTTGCAGGTTATTTCCTTGCCCTTTACCTCGATGACTTCCAGCTCAATCAGACCATCGTCAATGAGGATACGGTTTCCTGGGATTACATCTTCATTCAGGCCATCATAGTTAATATGCCCTTTTGTTTCATCTCCAACGATTTCCTCTGTTGTCAGGATATAGATTTCTCCCTCTTTTAAAATCACCTTTTTGCCGTCCTTCAAGAGTCCGGTACGGATCTCCGGTCCTTTTGTATCAAGAAGTGCTGCGATCGGAAGGTCAAGTTCCTCACGAATGCTCTTCAGTAAATTAAGGCGCGTCTTCTGCTCCTCGTAATCACCGTGTGAGAAGTTGAATCTGGCAACATCCATGCCGTGCTCAGCAAGTGCCTTCATCATTGCGTAATCGTTGGTATTAGGTCCCATGGTGCAAATAATCTTGGTTCTCTTCATCGTTATCCTCCGTAGCTAGTTGGTCGTATCACCGGTTGTGGGGTTGGACGGTGTTACATGTTTATGTGTATATAAATGCTCAGAACAGTATTCATAACTGCCTTCGCATTTTGAACAATAACGGAATTCCAGGTTTGGGGAGTCCTTTTCGGTCCGCCCGCAAACGGCACACCGGTGGTGTGTCCATCCCTGGGGCTTAATCTTCGTCTGCTTATTAAAATTTTGCTTTCTCTTGATCTCTTTCGGATTGAACCGGCTTAAATTACGCGTCAAAATAAAAAAGATGATAAAGTTCAATAATGACATGAATATCGTGACTCTGGTCGCTATATTACCAGTGATAAAGCCATACAGGAAATAGATTCCGTTAAAGATGGCCAGCCATTTGGCTTTTATGGGAATCACGAAAAACAAAAGGAATTCCAAATCCGGAAATGTGGCGGCAAAGGCAAAGAACAGGGAATAATTGAGAAATTCCGTTGTCAGATATACCGTCTTTCCCATGAAAATATACACGATCAGCGCCGCCGCCACATGACCGATAACTCCCATGAAAAAATAGACATTAAAACGGAATGCTCCCCAGATCCTCTCTAAGTTTACTCCAAGCATGTAATACAGATACATGCTGATCAGGCTTAAGAAAGTGCCGCCTCCCGGCGGGTAAATCATAAAAGTGGCGATTCTCCACACCTGGCCGCTAAGTATCTTCCCCGCGTCAAGGGACAGGTACTGCCAGTAAAATCCCGGTGCAAGCATCTCCATTAAGAGTCCCACACCATACATACCGATGATATAGTACATCAGATTCGGAATCGCATACTTTCTGAATCTGTGTTCAAAATTATTAAAAAACTTCATGCTTTCCTCATTTCTGCCCAGGCTTTTTGGGCATAAAGGTATACCCGCAGGGTGTTTCCTCTTTTCTGCTAAAGCTAAAACAGATCCTTTTTAGAAAAAATCCACGCTACAATCAGCGTCAGGGCCAGCGTCAGACCTAAAACGATGATAAAACCATGGGGATTTTCCGCAAAAGGCATGCCAAGGGAATTAACATTCATTCCGTAAAAGCTTGCCACCATAGTTGGTATGGACATAACAATGGTGATGGTTGCCAGAAACTTCATTACAATATTTAGGTTATTGGATATGACGGAAGCAAAGGCATCCATGGTCCCGCTTAAAATCCCGCTGTAAATGTTTGCCATCTCGATCGCCTGCTTGTTCTCTACAATGACATCCTCCAAAAGCTCCGTATCCTCAGGGTACTTCTTGATTTTTTCATTTCTCATCAGTTTTTCAAGCACCATCTCATTGGAGCGTAAAGATGTGGTAAAGTATACAAGGCTCTTTTCCAGCTCCAAAAGCTCGATAAGCTCCCGATTCTTTGTGGATTTATGAAGCTTCTCTTCCACCTCCCCGCTCTTTTTGTCAATAATCCTTAAATATTGCAGATACAAAGATGCATTCTTATAAAGAATCTGCAGGATAAACCGGGTTTTCATATAGGTGTGGAAATCCCTCACCCTGCCGTCCATAAATGCATTAAGAACTGTGGTTTCTTCCAGACAGACTGTAATGATAGCATCTTCAGTCGTTATGATACCCATTGGTATGGTAACATACCAGTCCTTGCCGCCGCGTTCCTCTATGGTGGGAACGTCTACCAGGATAAGCGTGTAATGATCCTCCGTCTGGATACGGGAACGTTCTTCCTCATCAAGAGGAGCCCTTAAGTCATCGGGATCGATTTTACAAGTGTTGGCGATTTCCAGGATCTCTGTGGCAGTAGGATTTGTAAGGGCGATCCAGGAACCGGGAGAAAGCTCATCCTTTTGCTGAATCAGGCCGTCTTCTGTTTTATAAATCTGAATCATAGCATTTCTCTCTTTCACTGAAAAATCTAAATAAAAACGTTGGCAGACTTTGACTTATACATTATAATTTCCCAGGCCATTTTTGTCAAATGAAAAGGAACCCCTTTTCGTTAACTTAAACAAATTTTACTAGAATTAACATTTTTTTAGCATGTTATGGCAATTGTATTATTTCTTATTTTATGTTAAACTGATGTTCGGTGAGTCAGTAACTTACTTTTACACAAAAGGAGGCAGGGGATACCCCGCACATATGATTACATATAACACATTAGGAATCGATATCGGTTCAACAACGGTTAAAATAGCTGTATTAAACGAAGACCATGAGATCTTGTTCGCTGATTATGAGCGGCATTTTGCAAACATACAGGAAACACTGACAGGCCTTTTAAAGAAGGCCTTTGATAAGTTGGGACCTATGGAATTACGCCCTGCCATCACAGGCTCTGGCGGATTAACTCTGTCCAAGCATTTAAAGGTTCCCTTTGTCCAGGAGGTGGTATCGGTCGCAACCTCTCTTAAGGATTATGCCCCGCAGACCGACGTGGCAATCGAACTCGGCGGAGAAGATGCAAAAATTATTTACTTCACCGGCGGCATTGACCAGCGTATGAACGGGATCTGTGCCGGCGGCACCGGATCCTTTATCGATCAGATGGCAGCGCTTTTACAGACCGATGCCTCCGGTTTAAATGACTATGCGGCCAATTATAAGGCCATTTACCCCATTGCCGCACGCTGCGGTGTATTTGCTAAAACGGACATCCAGCCGCTCATCAATGAAGGGGCCACCAGGGAAGATCTAGCTGCTTCCATTTTTCAGGCAGTGGTAAATCAGACCATCAGCGGTCTGGCATGCGGAAAGCCCATCAGGGGCCATGTGGCCTTCTTAGGCGGCCCGCTCCATTTCCTTCCGGAGCTTCAGAAGGCATTTGTCCGCACCCTCCATTTATCCGGGGATGAGATCATCGCTCCGGAGCATTCCCACTTATTTGCTGCCATCGGTGCGGCCATGAATGCAGAGGAAACACAGGGAGGAGATGTCTCACTGGAGGAAATGATCGGACGCTTATCTTCCGGCATCCGGATGGAATTCGAAGTAAAACGCATGGAACCCCTGTTTGCGGATCAGGCTGATTTTGACGCATTCATAGACCGTCACAACAGCCACTGCGTAAAAACAGGTGATTTATCCTCCTACCATGGAAAATGCTTTTTAGGAATCGATGCAGGCTCCACCACCACAAAGGTGGCTCTTGTAGGCGAAGACGGCACCCTGTTATATAAATTTTACAGCAGCAACAACGGAAGCCCGCTTGCAACAGCGATCCGGGCCATGGGCGAAATCAAAGAACAATTGCCAAAGGACAGCCAGATCGTATGGTCCTGTTCGACTGGATACGGAGAAGCCCTCTTAAAATCAGCGTTCCTGCTTGATGAAGGAGAGGTGGAGACCATCTCCCACTACTATGCGGCAGCCTTCTTTGAACCAAAGGTTGACTGCATCCTGGATATCGGCGGTCAGGACATGAAATGCATCCGCATTAAAAACGGCACCGTGGACAGCGTTCAGTTAAACGAGGCATGCTCCTCGGGCTGCGGCTCTTTTATCGAAACCTTTGCCAACTCTCTAAACTACCAGGTAGAGAAGTTTGCACAGGAAGCCATATTTGCCAAGAACCCCACCGACTTAGGGACCAGATGCACGGTATTCATGAATTCCAACGTAAAGCAGGCTCAAAAGGAAGGGGCCGAGGTATCCGATATTTCTGCAGGGCTTGCTTATTCAGTCATTAAAAACGCCCTGTTTAAAGTAATAAAAATTACAAATGCTTCTGATCTGGGCCAGCATGTGGTGGTCCAGGGCGGCACCTTTTATAACAATGCCGTTTTAAGAAGCTTTGAAAAGATTGCAGGCTGCGAAGCCATCAGGCCTGATATTGCGGGCATCATGGGAGCCTTTGGCGCTGCTCTTATCGCAAGAGAACGCTATGCGGAATCCAAAACCACCACCATGCTGAGCCTGGATAAAATTCTGGGGCTGCATTACGAAACCTCCATGGCCCGGTGCAAGGGCTGTACTAACAACTGTGTGCTTACCGTTAACCGTTTTGACGGAGGGCGTCAGTTTATCACGGGAAACCGCTGTGAACGGGGTCTTGGCAAAGAAAAAGCAAAGAGGGAAATACCAAACCTCTTTGATTATAAAAACCGCCGTATGTTTGATTACGAGCCCCTTAGCCCGGATCTTGCAGAGCGGGGCACCATCGGCATTCCCAGGGTCCTAAACATGTATGAAAACTACCCCTTCTGGGCTGTTTTCTTTAAGGAACTGAAATTCCGGACCGTGCTCTCCCCTCAGTCCACCAGAAAGATCTATGAGCTGGGCATTGAATCCATACCAAGCGAATCGGAATGTTATCCGGCAAAAATCGCCCACGGACACATTGAATGGCTGATCAAGCAGGGAATTAAAACCATATTTTATCCCTGCATTCCCTATGAACGGAATGAAACCCCTGGTGCCGGAAACCATTTTAACTGCCCCATTGTCACCTCCTACGCAGAGAACATCAAGAACAACGTGGAAGGTATTAAATCGGAAAACATCCGCTTTTTGAATCCGTTCATGGCTTTTACCAACGAAGAAATACTTACCGGACGCCTGACAGAGGTATTTGTAAAGGAATTCCAGATTCCGGCGTCTGAAGTTGCTGCCGCCGCTGGGAAGGGCTGGGCCGAGCTTATGGCTTCCAGGTCCGATATGGAGAAAAAGGGCGAGGAAACTTTAAAGTGGCTGGAGGACAACGACCGACATGGTATCGTGCTGGCGGGCCGCCCCTATCACGTGGATCCGGAAATCAACCACGGCATCCCGGAGCTTATCACCTCCTATGGATTTGCAGTGCTTACGGAGGATTCCATTTCCCATCTGGCTGAAATTGAACGCCCCCTGGTGGTGACTGACCAGTGGATGTACCACACCAGGCTTTACCGGGCCGCCGCTCTCGTAAAAAAAGAAAGCCGCCTGGACTTGATCCAGCTGAATTCCTTTGGCTGCGGTCTGGATGCAGTTACCACGGACCAGGTTAATGACATCTTAACCGGCTCCGGCAAGATCTATACAGTTTTAAAGATCGATGAGGTCAATAACCTGGGTGCTGCCAGGATCCGCATCCGTTCCCTGATTGCGGCACTGCGGGTGCGCGACAAACGCCACTACGAGCAGAAGGTAGTTTCCAGCGCTTATCATAGGATAATGTTTACCAAAGAGATGAAGAAGGATTATACCATCCTGTGCCCTCAGATGTCCCCCCTTCATTTTGATTTAATTGAACCTGCCATCCGTTCCTTTGGCTACCGGGTGGAGGTCCTTCAAAACGACAACCGCTCTGCCATTGATACCGGGTTAAAATACGTAAACAACGATGCCTGCTACCCGTCACTAATCGTGGTGGGCCAGATCATGGATGCACTTCTTTCCGGTAAATACGACTTGGACCGCACTGCGGTGTTCATGAGCCAGACCGGAGGCGGATGCCGGGCTTCCAATTATATCGGCTTCATCAGGCGTGCCCTGGAGAAAGCTGGTATGGGCCATATCCCGGTCATTTCCGTTAATGCAAACAACATGGAGACAAACCCAGGATTCAACATCACCCTGCCCATGCTGACAAAGGCCATGCAGGCAGTGGTATACGGCGACGTCTTTATGAGAGTTTTATATGCAACACGTCCCTATGAGAAGGTGCCCGGCTCAGCCAATTCCCTTCATGAGAAATGGAAAGAGCTGTGCATCGAATCCCTGTCCAGGAAATCCCCGGACATGATGGCCTTCTCCCGTAACATCAAGGGAATTATCAGGGATTTTGACAATCTACCAAGAAACGCCGTTCAGAAGCCCAAGGTAGGAGTCGTAGGAGAAATCCTTGTTAAGTTTTCTCCTCTGGCAAACAATCACATTGTAGAGCTTCTGGAATCTGAAGGCGCGGAAGCTGTTATGCCGGATCTGATGGACTTCCTTTTATACTGCTTCTACAACAGTAACTTTAAGGCCCAGAATTTAGGCGGCAAAAAAACCACCGCAGTCTTATCCAATATGGGAATCTCCCTGTTGGAATATTTCCGCAGGACTGCAAAGAAGGAGCTGTTAAAGAGCAAACACTTCACAGCCCCGGCCCACATCGGAAATCTGGCGGATATGGCAAAGGATTTTGTATCCATCGGAAACCAGACCGGCGAAGGTTGGTTTTTGACCGGAGAAATGCTGGAGCTGATCCACAGCGGCACCAACAATATCGTGTGCACCCAGCCCTTTGGCTGCCTCCCCAACCACATCGTTGGAAAGGGCGTCATTAAGGAGCTGCGGAAAGCTTATCCTGATTCCAATATCATTGCCGTGGATTATGATCCCGGCGCAAGCGA
>POVV01000852.1_pt1 | contig 15056 bp, 15 predicted proteins | sample 1560271 | NCBI WGS metagenome assembly POVV01 (sample SAMN08337232, study PRJNA429181) | Bioreactor metagenome, whole genome shotgun sequencing project. | biome: cows' rumen and soil; feature: anaerobic; isolation source: anaerobic chemostat enrichment culture, galacturonate as sole carbon... | reverse complement strand
GAACGGAAATCATCAGTATGGCCAGGGTAGGGGGGATAGAATTTGATTCGGTTATTGATTTAAAAGGAATACCCGAATGCAGCCAGCTTGAGGTGAGCGGTGGGAAATTCAGGATTGGAGCCGCACAGACCTTAACAAACATTGCAGAATACAATGCATATCCCTTATTGTCCAAAACCATAAAAAGAATTGCAGACCACACGATCCAGGGGAAGATCACCATAGGCGGCAATCTGGCCGGCACAATTAAGTACCGTGAGGCAGCCTTACCGTTAATGATAAGTGACTGCACCCTGCAGGTAATGACGCGAAGCGGTTTGGCGGAATTGCCTTTTTCAAAGGCATTCAATGGAAAACTGCAGCTTAAAAAGGGAGAATTTCTGGTATCAATATTGATCGAAGAAAATGATTTGAGTTACCCTTACAATCATGCAAAAAGGACAAAGCAGGAGAAAATAGATTATCCATTGATCACCATGGTGGCATTGAAAAATAACAAGGCCATAAAAACGGCGATTTCCGGGTATGGCGATCATCCAATTGTTTTATCCGAAAGGATCATTAATCATAAATTATACAACATGGAACAGAAGATCAAAAAAATTATTAATTCAACCCATAGTGATTGCAAAGGTGATTTATCAGGAAGCAGGGAGTATAGAGAATTCGTAATAGAAAACATGCTTCAGGATATGTTTCGTAATTTTGAAAAGATCGGATGATCCTTTCAGGAATTGAGGAATTGTATGCATTTATCAGGTAATAGTATTATAGTTCTTAATGTAAATGGTGAAGATAAAACTGTTATGGTTAAGCCAGCCTATACTCTGCTTCATGTTCTTCGGGAGGAATTGTCATTAACCGGAGCCAAAAGCGGCTGTGAGAACGGAGATTGCGGCGCCTGCACGGTATTGGTAGATGACATGCCGGTCAAATCCTGTCTGATGCTGGCAGTGGAGGCGGTCGGTCATAGGATCACCACCGTGGAAGGGCTTAAGAACGCTCCGATACAAGATGCATTTATTAAAAACTGGGGATTTCAATGCGGTTATTGTACTTCCGGGTTCCTGATGGTTTGCCACGCACTGGCCAGGCACAAGCCAGATGCGGATGATCACACCATAGAGGAATGGTTACAATCCAATCTATGCAGATGTACCGGTTATGAGGAAATTGAAAATGCCGTAAAATCGATATTATCAGGGAATTATAATTGAGAGAATCCGAACTTATTCGTATGATTCACATCTTGTCTGGTCATCCCATACAATATAGTATCATTATGAAATGAGGTATATGATATGGGATGTTCAAATTCTTGGTCCGGTGGTTGTAACTGCAACAATAATTGCAACAACTGGAATAATCGCTGTGATAATAGATGCCGTAACAAATGCAACGTTGACCCTTGTGCTGAAGCAAAAAGAGAAGCATATTGTGAAGGGTTCAAAGATGGATGCAACGATCCATGTTGCAGGAGTGGCAAAAGATAGGCGAGGCTGATAGCAGGATGAGCGGGTATCCGGAATTCCGGACCCGCTTTTTTATATTCCTCCAACCGGCCGTTTTAGTTTCCGATTTACAGAATCTGCTTTTTCATGATATGATAATTCAAGAGTTAATCAATGGTTTCATAAATCTGTAAGAGAGGATGCATGTCTATGGGAAATAAAAAAGGTATTATAGCTGAGTTTAAAGAATTTGTTTTACGCGGGAATGTGGTTGACCTGGCAGTTGGCGTTATTATCGGTGCTTCTTTTCAGACGATCGTCAATTCCCTGGTAAAGGATATTATATCTCCTTTGATCGGAGTGATTACCGGAGGAGTGGACTTCTCCAATAAATTTGTTCCTCTATATGCTGCTCCGGCAGGAGCGGATGTTTCCACGCTTTCAGCTGCACAAGCACTTGGTCCGGTATTTGCTTATGGTTCCTTTATCACGGCAGTAATCAATTTTTTAATTATGGCTTCTGTTATTTTCATGATGATAAAAGTGATTAATACCCTGCGTGGAAAAAAGCAGCAGGCGGAACCGGCTGCTTCTACGGACAAGGAGTGTCCATATTGCTTTACCCGTATCAATGTAAATGCTACCCGCTGCCCAAATTGTACAAGCAACCTTCCTGTACAGCCAGATACAGTACAGGAAGATTAAAGGAATAGAAGACCGGGACGCCAGATCAGTAAATTACATGATTGAGGAAAAGAGTTCGAATACACGGTTTACATCCAATTGCCCAAATCCCCATATATTGTTGGGATAGCTGTAGGCAGGATTTCGTTGTGCTCCTCTTATTATTATGCGGTTGACTTGTTCGCCTGTAATATAAGTAAAGTTGCCTTTGTTCTGAGACCATTCAAAAATGATGGCGGTTGCACCCGCTGCAATGGCGGCAGAAGCGCCGGAGCCTGTTAAGGTCCCGTATTGATTTTCAGGAACCGCACAAGGTATCTGATAGCCAGGAGCTGCAATATCAGGTTTGACATAGCCGCTTCTTGTGAAACCTCTTCCTGATTCATTTAAGATATTAGAGGTCATCTGATTATAAGCGGCAGCAGTTAAGGTACGTCTGGAATTTCCAGGAGAGGTTATGGTGATATCCGGATCGGAATTTAAAAAAAAGGTCCCGTCTGATATCAGGTCTCCGCTGGGAAGCCAGGAATTAATAGTAAAAGGTTCATTTTCTATGTTTCGGACACGAAAGTACCAGATTCCGGGAAGGGGGTTCTCAAACCGCAATAATATCAGCTGGTCGCCGCTTTCCCTTTCAAAAATCATATTATTCACCCATAAGATGCTCTGGCTGTTCTGGAAAACATACTTATGGCAATCATTGAAGGAAGGATTAATCGACGAGACCGTTTCCCGGTCAGGTGCGGAAATTTCAATAGAAAGCCGACCTGGAATGTGTGCCCAGATTTCCATGGAAAACAGCTTGTCACTTCCTGCTATATTCAACTGGAAATCATTAAAGTGGGGCGTATATATGGTTCTGTTAAAATAGTGCCTGCCGCTGTTTCCCTGGTTTCCTGCTGATATGGAAACATCTACATCAGGACGCTGAACCAGGCTCTCAAGGTAGGTACTTAAAACTCCCCTGCCATCGTGGCTGCCCTGGCTGCTGCTTAAAGCTATGCATATTGCAAGAGGACGTTTTAAGCGCTGGCCTACGGCAATTAAATAGCGTACTCCAAGAACAATATCTGATTCCTGAAAACAATGTTTGTCTTCCGGAACAGAAAAAATCATTTTAAGATTTGACTTTGCTTCTTTTAATTTCACAACAACCAATTCTGAATTTGGAACAACGCCGCTAAAAGTGTTCCTAGTGTCTGGAGAGCCTGCAGCGATACTTGCTATGGCTGTACCGTGGCCAATTGTATCAGTGGAAGGAACAGCGGAAAGTGGGTTTTCATAAAGCAGTGCGTCATTGATGGAAGCTTTGGTATATTCCGTACCGTAAGTAAACCCATCGGGAGGTGGCCCATTCTGTATGGTCTGGTCCCAAATGGATAGAATCCGTGTTGTTTTATCCTTATTCATGAAAGCAGGATGCCGGTAATCAATTCCGGTGTCTACGATGCCGATAATCACTCCTTGCCCTAATAAGGTATTATCATTTACTGGTGTGAGGCTTACCATGTCGGGTGTTGGAGGTGCTGCGTCAGCAGAAATGGTATAAAGGGTCGGAAAAACATGGTAAGGACTTTGGCCGAGATCACAAGGCTGCATATTATTTTTTGCTAGATGCAGCAGGGAAAACCTGTCAGTCAACAATGTAACCTCATCACTGATACCAAAGGAAGGAACTAATAAATTACTTATAATCAAGTCGTAATAATTATTGTCCAGAATTTTCTCCATAATTAAATCTCCCTGATAAGATCTGGTTAGAACATATAGTATATTTTATGCAGCAATGCTTTCGATATGAGCGCTGCCTGCCTGCAGGTGACGCCCCTTATTTTCTTATACTCATAATAGAGGTTTGGTTGCATAAAATATATCATATGTGCCAGTAGTATAGACAGGGAGGCCTGATCATGCAAAAAATATTGGATGATAATTATTATGACTTGATCATCAGTAATATAATGATTCCCACATATGATACCGGAGATAATATAACACCTATGGATTTAAGGCATTCTTTGGCTCATATCCCTGTTGATTCAGCGAATCCCTGCGACTTGGGAGTTTATCCTTATAATGCATTTCCTTCTTTGCTGACCTTAAGCTCCACCGTCAGCCTTGAAAAATCCGGTATCGGAACGGTTCAGAGAAATCCTTATCTGGCTTTATTCGGTCGGGGGGTGATTGTTGCGGTCATAGATACCGGGATTGATTACCGGCATCAGGCGTTTTTATATAATGACGGAACAACCCGTATTCTTTCCATATGGGACCAGACCATTCAGGATGGAACACCGCCAGAGGGATTTACGTACGGCACCGAATACACCAGGGAGTATATCAATGTTGCACTTAAGTCAGAAGACCCCTTATCCATAGTCCCTTCTGTGGATACCAATGGTCACGGAACTGCAATCGCAAGTGTAATTGCGGGAAAACCGAGCCTGGAGCAGGCATTCAGTGGTGTTGTACCGGAATCCGACATTCTGGTCGTAAAATTGAAGCAGGCAAAGAGCAGTTTGAAAAAAATCTTTTTTGCTCCTCCAGACGCTGAATGCTTTCAGGAGTCGGATTTAATCATTGGGATCGGTTATGTGACTTCCGTTGCTCAAAAACTGAACCGTCCCATCACCATATGCATTGCAATGGGAACAAACCAGTCAAGCCATGACGGACGGGGAGCGACCAGCTTCATTACCAATTATTTGGCGCAGCAGCCGCATATAGGAATAACGATTAGCACCGGTAATGAAGCAAACAAACGCAGGCATTACTTTAACAGCACCACAGCGGAACCCTACCAGAATAGTTTTGAATTAAGAGTTGGGGAAAATGACAAACTGTTTGCTATTGAACTATGGCCGTTTGCTCCGGCGAGGCTGTCAATCGAAATAACCGCTCCAAACAGAGAGACTACGGGGCAGGTTTTTCCGGCCCTGGGAGAATGCAGAAGATTTGCCTTTGTATTTAACCCAAGCGTCATATGGGTGAACAATTATATTTTTGAAGAAGAGACCGGGGACCAGCTCATATTGATGCGTTTTCAGGATCCCCTTCCAGGAATCTGGAACATTCGGGTGCAGAACCTTGATAACGGACCATTTTCTTTTCATACCTGGCTGCCGTCAGGAGAATTGATTTCAGAAGACACCTTTTTTATAAATTCCAGTCCGGATACTACCATAACTTCACCGGCAAACGCAACCAATCCCCTGACAGTTACCGCTTATAACCAGTTTAATGATACCGTACTTCCTGAATCGGGAAGAGGCTATACACGAACAGGATTTGTTAAACCAGATATTGCAGCACCGGGATTTGAGCTTACCTGTGCAGTTCCGGGAAACCAATATGGCAGCATAACAGGAAGCGGGTCTGCGGCGGCTCAGGCAGCAGGAATTGTTGCCATGGTTTTTGAATGGGCTATTCCAAGGGGAAATTATACCAATATTACTGGAAACGACGTCAACCGCCTGCTTATTCGCGGAGCACAGCGAACCAGCGGAACTACTTATCCCAACAATATCTGGGGATATGGCCAGATCGACGTCAACACGCTGTTTGAAAGGCTTACAAATATTTAAACTGATCAATGGATATTATTGCAGCTCGTATTTATTTTATGATTGAGGTTACTGAAAACATTCGATATAATGGAAAGGCCGGCTTTCAGGAAAAAGTGTTAATAAATAATAGGATACAGGAAAGAGGAGAAGGAATGGAAGATACGAAAATGTGTGGGTTGGAAGCGCTTGAAAAAATGGCTGAAATCAGCGAATTCAAATGGTATATTTTTGATATCATAAATGAAGGGCTGGAACAGGACGGAATTGAAAAAAGTAAATACAGCCTGGATGTGAAGAAGGCAGATGCGGTCTGTTTCACAGTAGGGGATGGAAGCTTTTCTGTTTGCGGCAGAGGCAAAGAAGCAGCCAAACAGCACCACAATATTTATCATGCTGTCTGTGATTTTTTTAACAGAATTTATGAGAACGAGGGAAATGCAGAGAAGGCTGTGACTCGTTTCCTCATAAGAACTCTTGATTTACCGGCCCTGATGAAGAAGCCAAGCCATTCTATGCTGAGAGACCAGATCAGCAAATGTCAGGAAGAGGTCGATGCCCTGGAAGAAAAAATAAAAAAGGATCCGGGAAAAAAGGAAGCAGCCATGCTTTCCCTTAAGCGTGTTTATTTAAAAGGATTAAAAGAGAAAATGGAAAGATATTTTGGGGAAACGATATAAGAAAAAATAATCTTTGTTTTATATGAATAAAACACCTGGATCAGGCCATAATAGGATTATACCAAAGATGAGTGAATACTTATCCTCCCCTTTTTAGTGAGAGAAGTCACGTAAACCAATGTTTATATGGCTTCTCTCATTTTTTTATCGGCGTTTAAATGGTAAAACGGTTATTTACGGATAAAATAATTGAGTATGTAGACATCAAATAGAATTCTGACTAGTTTTCAAATTGCGTTGCAGCATGTAACTGATTCTGACATAGCTTTGTTGAGTAAGATTCCTTAAAAATTATATTATACTATCAACTATCAATAATTATATTGGTAGTTTTTTTGTACGAAAAACTTTTTGCGTCAATTCAAATGAATCAATCAATTCAGGGTAAGCCCATTAATTTTATTTTCCTAGGCTTTTCGTCTGAGGCAACATTTATCTAAACTGTTGACATTATAATATCTCTGGATTTATAGTATTAAAAAGTATATAGTAATAAATTTGTTTGAACAGCAGAAGAAGGGAGAACCAATGAAAGAATTAAAAACAGTAGAGGAATCCATGGTCGAGCAGGTTCACCTTTTGATGCCTACCCACATCAATGGTAGCGGCAGACTTTTTGGCGGGCAGCTTCTGGAGTGGATTGACGTCGTGGGCGCAATAACTGCTAAACGCCACGCTGAATGTAACACTACGACAGCTGCAATAGATAATCTTCAATTCAAGGCAGGAGCCTTTATTAATGATACCATTGTGTTGATAGGAAGATTAACCTATGTGGGTAATACCTCAATGGAAGTAAGAGTGGATACCTACTCGGAGGATCTTTCAGGGATACGAAAACCAATTAACCGTGCCTATCTGGTATATGTAGCAATAGATAAAGAGGGAAATCCTGTTAAAGTGCCGAAACTAGAACTTACGACAGAAGGACAAAGGGCTGAATGGGACAGTGCGGTAAAGCGGAATGATTTACGTAAGTTAAGACGCAAGGAAGGCTTCTAAGAAAATTTTCATAAAATGCAATAGGTAAATCTTGTGCCGAAAGTCTTCGCGATGAAGGTTATCAAGCTTAATTTTAAATGAATAACAACGAATTAACAAACGAAACTTAACATTGATATTTATTGAGATTTGCTGTATTCTTCATTTATATAAATGAAACTGGAAAGGATTTTAAATATGAAACCAGAAATAACAGCCGCTTATGATAATATTAGTGAAATTAAAGAATTGTTTTTAGAGTATACTCATATGTTGGTTGAAAACGACCCTGATTTTGCTGAGTATTTAAAAATCCAAAATTACGATTCAGAACTTGATCATTTGGAAGATAAATACGCACGTCCAAATGGTAGATTATATATAGCAAAAGTAGAAAATGAAGCAGTTGGCTGCATTGGTTTAAGAAAAATTGATGATGAGAATTGTGAAATGAAAAGATTGTATGTTAAACCAGCATTCCGAGGAAATAAAATTGCAAATAAACTGGTGGAACTAATTATTGATGATGCGAAGGAAATCGGTTATAAAAGCATTCTGCTGGATACACTGCCTTTTTTGGAAGGGGCGATACTGTTGTATAAAAAACTGGGATTTTATGAAATTGAATCGTATAATAACAGTCCAATGGATAATTTAGTATATCTGAAGTTAGATTTGAATTAATAAATCATCATCAAAGAAAAACCAGAGAGGAAGGATGTTATGGAATTTTATTTTAAGTCAAAAGGTGCAAAAACCCATCTTTACCGGGAAAGTGGATTTATCGATGAGGATCTGGGGGAGCTTACGGAAACATTTTCCGGTAAACTGAAGACCAAAAATTTTCTGGGTGAAAACTTTGAGTTGGAAGATATATCCGGCTTTTTTTCAAAAGGAAACAGGTATTCCATCAAAAGTTCGAAAGGATTAAATGGTATTATTGAGAAAAAGGGCTTTGGTGACAGGTATATTTTAAAATAACGATATTTTTATAGATGTGCAGTAGATGGGGCATTGGAGAATAATCCAGTGCCCTTCTTAAAGCCTTTAATCGTAATAATAGAATCAGGTAATTGAAGGTGTCCGCTACCCGCACCTAAAAGCGGCAGCCAGGCGAAAAAATCCCGGAAATTAAAAAATAGAACATATGTTTGCATTTGCGGCATATCTGTGTTATAATATGCATAAGGATTAAACGAAAAAGTATTCCGTTAATACAGCAAGGAATCTGGACTTACACCGCCGAGTTAAGTGGAAGCATAATAAGATGGCGCTTAATGAATATCATTGCAGTATAAATAACAGGGCTTTCTGCAAACTCAGAAATCATAACAACCTAAAGTGATTAGTAAGGATATCTGTTGTTTCTGAAAATGTTAATTGTTCGATCCTGTTTTTCTTCATCTTCATGATCAAAGAATTTCTCTACTGAAGCATGATGCTCACTAAGCATTAACGCCACATGTTGATAATCAGATATTTCTCTTAAAATAGTACCCTACGATAAACTGGCATTTACTGATGCAAAAAATCTGAAAACATATAAACTAAAATATAGTAATTCATTTAACCAATAAAAATAAACCGGCAGACGTAAGGCCGGTTGAATAACTTACGGAAACAGATGCCATATGATTCAATATCAGATAGAGGTTCTTTAGAAAATCACTATAATGTGGTTTTAATTTTTAATCACGAAACGAACATTTGTTCTATTGTGAAAGGAGACTCGCGTATGATGATCACAAGAAATAACTTAAATGAAATATTATTTGAAAACCAGGATGCAAGGCTGTTAATTGAACGGGTGGTTTCCCATACGCAAGCTACCCTGTATTACTACCATGACGATGAGATCACCGTAGAAAAGGCATTGGAGATATACAACCGAGCAATGAGAGCAGAAGAGGAAGATGCATCCTCCTGTGTATCATTTCTGGATTTTTCCAGGGAAAAAAACAAATTGCGGTATTCAGGAAATCTCTGCTGAAATGGATTTTTGGATTTGGTTTAATTTCGACGGAAAATTAAAACGATTCGAAACAGGATGAAATAATAAAAAATATTGACATAAATAATAAAATTATGTATAATTCAAATAATTTCATAGGCGAAATGCCGATGAATTAAGACGAAACAAGAAAAACAATATCAAAAGGAGAGGGAAAAATGAAAAAAAGAGTATTAGCTTTAGGCACTGTAGCCTGTCTTGCTATTGGAACCCTGACAGGTTGTGGCTTTACCGGGTCAACCAGCAGCCCCACCACAGGAGGATCTTCCCAAAGTGTGGAATCAAGTGAAGCCGCTTCTGACAAAAAGGAGGCTCCGGCAGCCGGCGATCAGGTGCTTAGCGTATATGCAAATGCTGAGATCAAAACCCTGGTACAATGGGCGGCTTCTGATAATCAGTCATCAAAGGTAAACAATAATGCATTTGAAGGTCTGCTTCGCCTGGATGAAAATCATGATGCGCAGCCTGCACTTGCGGAAAGCTATGATGTTTCCGATGATAAACTTACATACACCTTTCATTTGAGAGACGGCCTGCAATGGAGTGACGGGACTCCTTTGACAGCAAATGATTTTGTATTTGCCTGGTTAAAGCAGATGAGTGCGGAAGCCACCAATGGCTACAGCTTCATCATGACAGACTATATTGTAAACGGCGCTGAGTATAACGAAGGCAAAGCCAGCGCAGAAGATGTGGGAATAAAGGCCCTTGATGACAAGACCTTCCAGGTGGTTTTAAAAGCACCTACTCCTTATTTTTCACGGTTAACTGTTCTTTGCCAGTTCTTTCCGTTAAATGAAGCTTATGTCACCTCAAAAGGCGACCAGTATGGTTTAAGCGCAGAGAACATGATTTACTGCGGCCCATATGTTATTACCAGTTATGATCCGGCGGTAGGGGCTACCTTGAAAAAGAATGATAAGTACTGGGATGCTGCAAATGTGAAGGTTGAAAATGCTCAGGTAAGGGTAATGAAGGATGCTTCTGCTGCCCTTAATGCTTATCTGGCCAATGAACTGAGCCAGGTGGCTCTTGATTCTGCCAACGTAGCCGCTTATCAGAATAATCCGGAATTCAGTTCTAAGAGCGAGTTCAGAACCGAGTATCTGCAGTTCTCCTTAAGCAATCCGGTTATGGCAAACAAAAATATCCGCAGGGCTGTTTCCATGGCCATTGACCGTGAGACTTTAGTTAAGGCTATTCTTGCCGATGGCTCTGCTCCAAGTGCCGGTCTGATTGCGGAAGGCATGTATGGAAACGAAAGCAAAAGCTTCCGTGATTTAAACGGAAACATTTGCCAATTTGATCCGGAACAGGCTAAGAAATACTGGGAAGAGGGCTGTAAGGAATTGGGACAGACACCAGCTCTTACTTTGCTGGTAAGAGATGATTCTGTGACAAAAGCGGTTGCAACCTACATACAGAGCGAATTAAATAAGAATTTAGGAATTGATATCGTGATCGATACCAAGACGGTTCAGGCAAGAAATGAATTAATGGATAATGATAATTACATGTTTGCATCTACCGCATGGGGCGCCGATTATGATGATGCCATGACATACCTTGATTTATGGACCAACGGTACTCCATACCGCGGCTCCTATCAAAATGAGCAATATAATAAGCTGATTAACGACGCAAGAGTTGAAACCGATGACGCCAAACGTCTGGATATGCTGCTGCAGGCGGAGAATCTTCTAATCGATGAGGATGTGATCGTTGCACCTTTGTACCATAGAGGTTCTGCAACCCTTACAAAATCCAATGTGAAAGGGCTGATCAATCATCCTTTCGGGCCGGATGTGGAATTTAAATACGCTTATTTTGAGTAAGCCGCAGCGGACAGTGATTTGACCTGACCAACGGAATGCGGAAAATGAGAAGAGCCGTCCTTCCCTTTTCAAAATTGGAAAAGGGCGGCTCTTTTTAAAATCTCATGGGAATATGAATGCAAAGGAGGACACAGCATGATAAAATATATCTGCAAGCGACTGATATATCTGGCGCTGACATTATGGGTCATTGTAACAGCTACTTTTTTTCTGATGAAAAAGCTGCCAGGATCTCCTTTTGATGCGGAGCGCTTTAATATGATGTCTGTTCAGCAGCAGCAGGCCATTTTAGAGCAGTATGGGCTGAATGAGTCCGTGCCCCGGCAATACGTAAAGTATATGGGAAATATCCTGCATGGAGATTTCGGAACATCCTTTACCTATACTGGGCAGAAGGTATCTACCGTAATCGGAGGAAGGATCGGCCCCTCCGCTTTGATTGGCCTTCAGGCAGTACTGATCGGTCTGGCTGTTGGACTGACATTGGGAATTATCGCAGCGTGGAGACATAACAGCGGAATTGACTATTTCACTATGATCGTAGCTGTCCTTGGAGTCTCTGTACCCAATTTTGTAGCTGCGGCTCTTTTGCAGTATTACGTGGCATTAAAATGGGGGATCCTGCCCGTTGGTTTTTGGACTGATTGGAAATGTTCGGTACTTCCGTCCATTGCCTTATCCTTTTCTGCAACTGCCATGATCGCCCGGTTTATCCGGACTGAGATGCTGGAGGTGTTGGAGCAGGATTACATCGTCACTGCCAAAGCCAAGGGACTTAGCCCAATGAAGGTGCTCATGCGCCATGCGGTAAGGAATTCGATCATCCCTGTGGTGACGATTCTGGGGCCCATTGTTGTAAATCTGCTTACAGGCTCCCTGGCTGTTGAGAATATTTATACCATCCCTGGAATTGGCAGCTTATTTGTAGACAGTATAAAGGCTAATGACTATTCCACGATCATGGGGATCACGATTTTTTACAGCGCTTTCTATATTTTTGTAGTGCTGATCGTTGATATCGCTTATTCCCTCATCGATCCCAGGATTCGTCTGGCAGCCGGTAAGGAGGGGTAAGCATGGATGAATTATTTGTAAAGGCATATGTGGATGAATCGGAGAAAGAACATATTGCCCGACCCAATTTAACAGCCCTTCAGGATGGCTGGCTTCGTTTGAAAAAAAATAAGGCGGCAGTCGTTTGCCTGTTTACATTGATTGCAATCGGGCTTCTTGCAATACTGGCACCGCAGTTTTCAAGATATTCTTATAAAGAAACGAATTATGACATCATTTATCAGATCCCCTCTATGAAGCATCTCTTCGGAACGGATCAGTTCGGCCGTGACCTTTGGGTCAGGACATGGATGGGAACCCGCATTTCCCTTCTCATTGCCTTTGTGGCAGCTCTTTTGGATTTAACATTGGGAGTGGCCTATGGAGCGGTTTCCGCTTTGGCCGGCGGAAGAGTGGATGCCGTTATGCAGCGAATCATTGAAGTACTGGTTGGAATTCCCCACCTGATCATCGTCATCCTTTTGATGATGGTTATGCCGGCAGGTATCTGGACGATTGTAGTAGCTCTTTCCATTACCGGCTGGGTGAATATGGCACGTCTGGTCCGCGGATCCATATTAAAGCTTAAGAATCAGGAGTTCGTGCTGGCAGCCAGAGTGCTGGGAACCAGTACTGCCGGAATCATATGGAAACATCTGATCCCTAATACAGTGGGAGTCATTGTCATTAATGCCATGTTTACCATTCCGTCCGCTATATTTACAGAAGCATTTTTAAGCTTTATCGGCATTGGTATGCAGGAGCCGAAAGCATCTTTGGGAGTTTTGATCAATAACGGTTACCAGGTGCTTCGCAATTTCCCCCATGTATTGATTTTCCCGGCAATCGTGATCGTCCTGATTATGGTATGCTTCAGCATTCTTGGAGACGGCTTGCGGGATGCTCTGGATCCAAGAATGAGAAAGTAGGTGAGACGTCATGAGCAGATTATTGGAAGTCAATCAGTTGCAGGTACATATAAAGACACAGCATGGCGTAGTCCAGGCGGTGCGGGGGATAAGTTTTTATCTTGATGAGCAGGAGACTTTGGCAATCGTGGGAGAATCCGGCTCCGGCAAATCCATTTCCGTGAAAAGCATCATGGGCCTGCTTCCGAAGAATGGAAAGATCGTGGGAGGCAGTATTCTCCTGGAAGGTAAGGATCTTTCTAAATACAGCGAGCGGCAGATGCAGACGGTACGGGGATCGGATATTTCCATGATATTTCAGGATCCCATGACCTCTTTAAACCCTACTATGACCATAGGAAAGCAGATCGTGGAGGTATTAAAAGAGCATCGTAAGGATATGACTAAAGTTCAGATGAAGAATCGGGCTCTTGAGTTGATTTCTCTGGTTGGAATTTCCAACCCGGTAACAAGGTTTGACCAGTACCCGCACCAGCTTTCCGGCGGCATGAGGCAAAGAGTCGTGATCGCAGTGGCCTTGGCCTGTGATCCAAAGATTTTGATCGCAGATGAACCGACTACGGCTTTGGACGTAACCATACAGGCACAGATTCTGGATCTGATGAAGGACTTGCAGAAGAAGATTAAAACCTCTATTATTATTATCACCCATAATCTGGGAGTTGTTGCGAATATTGCGGACCGGGTTGCCGTTATGTACGGAGGCCAGCTGGTGGAAAGCGCTGAAGTGGGTGAGCTGTTTTACCAGACGGAACATCCTTATACGAAGGGACTTCTTGCTTCCATACCAAAGGCTTCCCATAAAGGAGGCGAGCTGACGGCCATTCATGGAACTCCGCCGGATCTGATGGATCCGCCAAAAGGCTGCCCATTTGCAGCCAGATGCACAAAAACCATGGAGGTCTGCAGACAGTATCCTCCGGAGGATATGCTTTGCGGTGAGAGCCACCATGTGCGCTGCTGGCTTCTTGATGAGCGGGCAAAGGCTTTCAGGGAATAGGAGGAGATCATGATGTCGGCAGATAAGAAACCATTATTAGAAGTAAAGCATTTGAAAAAATATTTCCAGGTGGGAAAAAATCAGATATTGAAAGCAGTGGATGATGTCAGCCTGGATATATATAAAGGAGAAACCCTTGGGCTGGTGGGAGAAAGCGGCTGCGGGAAGTCTACCTTTGGCCGGACCGTGATCCAGCTGTATGAGCCAACGGATGGCCGGATCGTATATGACGGACAGGAAATTAACGGCAGTTTGGCGTCGGCGGAGCGCCATAGCTTTACAAGAAAGATGCAGATGATTTTTCAGGATCCTTATGCATGCCTTAATCCGCGGATGAAGGTCATAGATATTGTTGCAGAGGGAATTGATGCTCATGGAATCTTGAGCGGAGAGGAACGGAGAAAGAAGGTACTTGAACTTCTGGAAACGGTAGGGCTTTCCGAAGAGCATGCAAACCGCTTCCCTCACGAATTCTCCGGCGGACAGCGTCAGCGGGTGGGGATTGCCCGGGCATTGGCTGTGGATCCGGAGTTTATGATCTGTGATGAACCCATTTCCGCGCTGGATGTTTCCATTCAGGCACAAGTGATCAACTTGCTGAAAGAGCTGCAGGAGAAGAGAGGGCTTACCTATCTGTTTATCGCTCATGATCTTTCTATGGTAAAGCACATCAGTGACCGGATCGGCGTTATGTACCTGGGGGCCATGGTGGAACTGGCAGACAGTGAGAGCCTGTTTGAGGCTCCGCTCCATCCCTATACCCAGGCATTGCTTTCCGCAATTCCTATCCCTGATCCTGATGTGGAAAAGAGCCGCAGCCGGATCATGCTGGAGGGAAGCCTGCCAAATCCTGTTAATTTGAAGGAAGG